>OUNM010732804.1_pt1 | contig 82418 bp, 82 predicted proteins | sample 1769961 | NCBI WGS metagenome assembly OUNM01 (sample SAMEA3914820, study PRJEB12502) | metagenome | biome: forest; material: soil | place: USA | collected 2012-03-12 | depth 0.3 m
CGGCCGCAGGTCTTGAAGGAAATGCAGACGAAGAAATGGCCCGCTGCGCGGGCCATCTGGGATTCGTTCGGCTTGACTACTGGGGAAGCCCTTGTAGTGATGGCTCGGCCCGCCCTGCCCAGCCTGGACGAACTCCAACGCATGGGCGTGCGCCGCATCTCGGCCGGTAGCGCCATCGCCGAGGCGGCCTGGGGCCGGGCGCAGCGGGCGGCCTTGGGTTTCCTGGCCGAAGGCGCCGGCAGCGAGCTGTTCGACGGCGCGGCGCCCTATCCCCAGATCAACGGCGCCCTGGCGGCCGCGAACGCAGATCAAGGCTGAACGGAGACCCGCAGCTGCAGCTCGCGTTCGGGGCGGCCGGCGGCGTCAGCGCTGCTGATCGTGCCCCTGGGCGCGGGCGCCGCCCCGCCGCCGCTGCGGGCGACGGTCTGCCAGCGCTCCATCGGCAGCTCCAGCGTGGACTGGAACTCGTGGCCGTCGTCGTCGACGCTGAACTCGACCCGCACCGACGCCCGGCCGCCCGCCCAGGTGGGCGCGACCGTGAAGCTCTGCGTCCTGCGGCGCTCGCCGCTGCGCGGGTTGGCGTAGACGCGCTGGGGCGTGCGGGTCGTGGGGTCGAGTTCCACCAGCGTGTCCACCCATTGCAGCGGCTCGCTGGTCGTCAGGCGGGTGCCGGCGCGCTGGCCGTTCAGGACGTTCAGGCGCTGGATCGCCTGGGGTGGCGGCGCGGCGGTGGAGGTGACGACGCCGGCACCACGCGGCGAGATCGAGCCGGCCGTGCCGACCACGAAGGCGCCGTCGCGCACTGCGGCCTGGGCGGCGGGCGGCAGGTTGGAGTCCACCCAGCGCAGTTCGACCACCAGGGTCACGACAGGCGGCGCGGCAGCCGCCGCCAGGGGCAGCAGGGTCAGCAGCAGGACGCGACGCTTCATGCGCCCGAGCTTAAGACTTTGCCGCCGCGGCCTGGGCCGTCAAAAGCCGCGGTCCGAACAGGTTGATCGCCAGACCGGCCATCACCAGGGCGGCGGCGATCAGCTTCCAGGCCGGCAGGGGTTCGCCCAGCAGGGCCGCGGCCGAGCCCATGCCGAACACCGGCACCAGCAGGGCCATCGGCACGATGCGGCCGGCTGGATGGCGGGCCAGCAGCCAGCTCCAGACGCCGTAGCCGAACAGGGTGTTGCCGATGGACTGCCAGAGCACGGCGGCCCAGGTACCCAGGTCCGAGGCCGCCAGGCCGGCCGCCACCTGTGCGGGTCCGTCGACCAGCAGGGCCAGCACGATCAGCGGCGGCACCGCGAAGGCGCTGCTCCAGACCACATAGGCCAGCATGTCGATGCGGCCGGCGCGCTGGGTCAGCAGGTTGGCGCAGGCCCACGAAAAGGCGGCGGCCAGCACCATGGCGAGGCCGAGCCAGGTCGTCGTGCCGTCGGTGTGCGAGGCGATGACGATGACGCCGCCCGCCGCCAGCAGCAGGCCCAGCCAGGTTGTGGCCATCACGCGCTCGCCGCGCAGGCCGACAGCCAGCAGCAGCGTGAAGAAGACCTGGGTCTGCACCACCAGCGAGGCCAGGCCCGGCGAGATCTGGCTGCGCATGGCCAGATAGAGCAGGCCGAACTGGCCCACGCCGATGAGGACGCCATAGCCGGCGAGATTGCCCAGGCCGACGGCGGGCCGGCGCAGGAAGAAGCAGGCCGGCACGAAGGCGAAGCCGAAGCGCAGCGCGGCCAGCGTCATCGGCGGCAGCGTGTGCAGGGCGTATTTGATGACGACGAAATTGCTGCCCCAGATGGCGACGACGGCCAGGGCGAGGAGGAAGTGGCGAAGGGGCAGGGCGGCGGCCTGTGGTGTCGAGGGCATGGCCGACAGCCTAGTCCATCGCCGCGGCATAACGCTTCAGCAGCGCTGGAAGCACCTCGACGGCCGCGGGCCTCCAGGCGCCCATCAGGCAGATCTGCACCCAGTTGCGTTCGCGCAGATAGGCGCTCTGGAAGGCGATGCGGCAGCCGACCCGGTTCAGGCGCTGGCCCAGGCGCTGGGCATCGGTGCCGGGCGGCAGGGCCAGCGTGATGACGCCGGGCTGGGCCTGGGGCATGGCCACCAGGGCGGGCAGAGCCATGGCCTCCAGCGCCTCGCGCAGTTCGGCATCCGCGGCCTCGGTGGCCCGCCAGTGCGCCGGCCAGTCGATGTTCAGTGCCGCCTCCAGCGCGGCCACGGCGTTGGAGCTCTGGGTGGACGCCACGCCGCCGGCATTGGCGATGGCGGCGAGGTCCAGGGCGGCCGGCAGCGTGCCCGCTGGCATCAGCTGGCCGTTGTGCAGCACCAGGGCCAGCCCGGCATGGCTGCCCAGGGCCTTGCCGCTGACGCTGCTGGCCAGCCAGACGCCGCTCAGGTCCAGCGGCTGCAGGCCCAGGGCGCTGACGGCATCCAGGCACAGTGCGGAGCCGACTTCTTCGCAGGCCTGGCTCAGCAGCCCGGGTGAGTTGCGCATGCCGGTCGAGGTTTCGCAGGCCACGGCCCAGACCCAGGCCGGGCGCTGCTCGGCCAGCGTGGTACGTAGTTGCCGCGCATCGATGGCTTCACCCCAGCCCAGCGACAGGGTGCGATGCGGCAGCTGCCAGCGCCGTGCATGGTCGGCCAGGCGCTCGCCAAACTCGCCATTCGTGATGACCAGGCCCGTGCCACCGCGCCGGGCGATCTGGCCGGCGACCGCGTCATTGGCCAGGGTGCCGCCGCCGGGCAGCAGCAGGGCACTGGCGCAACCGGTCATGGCCTGCAGGCGCTCGCTGATGCGCTGCACGCGCCGCAGGTGTTCGGACGAGCGGTGCGACACCGGTTCGCCGCTCCAGGCCGTGCGCACGGCGGCCGACAGCGGCACCGGCCCGGGCAGGAAGGAGGCTGCCTCTTCGCCGGCGCTCAGCTCCAGATGAGCGACGCGCTCGGCGTAGTCGGGCAGGCGCAGCCACATCGGCTGGTAGACGGCATCGCCGCTGCCCACGCGCGGGCCGAAGGGCTGGAAGCCGAGATGGGCATAGAGCTTGAGCTCGCGCGTCGTGCCCGAGATCAGGGCCAGGTCGCAGCCTTGGTCGCGGAATTCGCGCCCCAGCACGCCCGCCAGCCGCGCGAACACGCTGGCCTTGCGCCAGTCCGGCGCCACCGCCAGCAGCCGTACCTCGACGGCCTGCTGGTGCTCCGGCAGGTGGGTGTCCAGGTCGGCCAGCTTGGCGTCCAGCGAGAAGGGCCGCCGCGCGCGGCCGGCGATCATGCCGACGAGCTCTTCGCCCTCCAGCGCGATCGCATAGGTGTTCTCGTCGTGGAAGCGGTCCACCAGCCGGCGCTGCGGGTTGGGCGGATGCTGGGGGATCTCCTCGACGAAGGTGCGGTAGTTCAGGGCGTGGATGGCCTCGAACTCGGCCGCGGTGCTCGCAATCTTGTAGACCAATGGCATCGGCCCATTCTGGCGCAGCGTCAGCGGCGCCCGGCCCCCTAGTCGATGCAGGTGCGATTGCGGCCCTCGGCCTTGGCCTTGTAGAGCAGCTGGTCGGCACGCTCCAGGGTCTGGGCCAGTGTTTCGCTGCGACGGTGGCCGGTCAGACCGATGGAAACCGTGATGGCCACCTGCACGCCGCCACCGACATCGATGCGCAGCGCGGCCGTCTGCTGGCGCAGCCTCTCCATGCCGGCCACGGCCGGTGGCATCGCGGTTTCGGGCAGCAGCACGATGAACTCCTCGCCGCCCCAGCGCGCCAGCACGTCGGTGCCACGCAAGGCCGTCTGGCCGCCCAGGGCGAAGGCGCGCAGCACGGTGTCGCCGGCCGCGTGGCCATGCTGATCGTTGACCCGCTTGAAATGGTCGAGGTCGACAAGGGCGATGCAGAAATCGTGGTGGTGGCGCAGTGCGCGCAGCAGCTCCTGGTCCATCAGCGCCTGCATCTGGCGGCGGTTGGGCAGGCCGGTCAGTTCGTCGCGTGTGGCGATGGCCTGCAACTGGTCCAGAGCCCGGGCCAACTCCTCGCGCTGGTCCGACAGGCGCCGGCGGATGCGGCTCAGCCGCGCCGTCAGCACCGCCACGGCCGGCAGCATGCAGGCCAGCATCAGGAAGTGGCCGATTTCGACTTCGGGCGGATAGGCCTCGGGCCTGAGCACGGCCATGACGCCCATGACGCCGCCAAACCAGACCAGGGCGAAGCCGCTGAGTTCATAGGCGCTGCGGGCGCGCAGCTGGAACATGCCGAACATCAGGATCAGCGTCAGCACCGGGAAGCAGGCGCCGCGCAACGGGCCGGCCTGCGCATAGCCCAGAGCCGCGGCGCTGATGGCGAAGGCGATCTGTTCCCGGGTCAGCGACGGGTCCGCCGCGCGCAGCGACCAGCCGCTGCGGATGGCCAAGTAGATGACGGCCATGCCGCCCAGGGCAAAGACCGTCCAGGCCCACATCGCCAGGCCGCCCTCGCGGCCGGAGATGCGCACCGCGTAATGCAGCATGGCCACGCTGATGACCATCAAGGCCATGGCCAGCGAGGTCTGGCGCAGCCGCAGGCGCTGCGTGGCGTCGCTGCCCAGCCAGAGTTCGCTCAGGCGTTGGAGATGAGACATCGCCATGGGCCTAGCCTAACGCCTGGCGGTGCCAAGCCTTGCCCGGCGCCTCTGCGCAAGGCGCTGCTTGTTCACATCAGCCCTCGAGATGGCCGAGCGGCAGCACGCCGCTGGCCTTGACCTCGCCCAGCGAGAAGCTGGTGTGGATGTCCTTGACGTTGGGCAGGTTCAAGAGCGTGTCGATGGAGAAGCGCGAGAAGGCGTCGAGGTCGGTCGCCATGACCTGCAGCTCGAAGGTGCCGGCGCCCGAGATGTAGTGGCAGGCGATGACCTCGGGCAACTGGCGGATGGCGTCTTCCAGCGGCTTGGTGGCCGCACCCGCGCTGCGCTCGGCGTCCACGCGCACGAAGGCCAGCACACCCAGGCCCAGCTTGCGGCGGTCGATCTCGGCGCGGTAGCCGGTGATGTAGCCCTGGTCCTCCAGCCACTTGACGCGCCGCCAGGTCGGCGCGGCCGACAGGCCGATGCGCTGGGCCAGCTCGGCATTGGACAGTCGCGCGTCGGCCTGCAGCTCGGCCAGGATGGCGATGTGGTGGCGGTCGAGGGCCTCGGGGGTTGCGCCGGGTTCAACTGTTTGGGAGCTCATGGTTTGCCCTGATCGGCGAAGTGGCGATACGTTTTGATCTGATTTTGCATCTTCGAGAAAGGAAATTGCCAACTGACTCGATTTCGAGCGCAAATGAGAAAGCACTCCTCGCGACCCTTTCCCTACACTGCCCGGTCCGGCCATACTGGCCCATGGCCCGCGCGGCCGCCTCACAAGGGCAGGTCGAACGGGTCGCATCCAGGAGCTCCCACCGATGAACGCCTCGCTGCCCGAACACATCCTGAAGGCGCTGCAGACCGTCTCCCTCGACGACAAGCTGCAAATCAGCTTGAGCCGCAGGCACAAGTCACGCGCCAGCGCAGCTGGCTGCGGACTTGGCGTCGAGCTGGTGTCGCAAGGAGGTTCGCAATGAACGCACCCCTGCCCGAGCACATCCTGAAAGCTCTTCAGACGGTCTCGCTCGACGACAAGTACGCCCTCGATTCAGGCCGTGCCTTCATGAGCGGCGTGCAGGCCCTGGTGCGCCTGCCCATGCTGCAACGCACGCGCGACGCCATGGCTGGCCTGAACACCGCCGGCTTCATCAGCGGCTACCGCGGCTCGCCGCTGGGCACCTATGACCAGGCGCTGTGGGCGGCCAAGAAGCACCTGGCCAAGCAGAACATCGTCTTCCAGCCGGGCGTCAACGAGGAACTCGGCGCGACGGCCGTCTGGGGCACGCAGCAACTGGACCTCTTTCCCGAGAAGGCCAAGTTCGACGGCGTGTTCGGCCTCTGGTACGGCAAGGGCCCGGGCGTGGACCGCTGCATCGACGTCTTCAAGCACGCCAACATGGCCGGCACCAGCAAGCATGGCGGCGTCATCGCCATCGCGGGTGACGACCACATCGCCAAGAGCTCCACCGCCGCGCACCAGAGCGACCACGTCTTCAAGGCGGTCGGCTTCCCGACCTTCTTCCCGAGCAGCGTGCAGGACATCCTGGACATGGGCCTGCACGCCTTCGCCATGAGCCGCTTCTCGGGCGTGTGGGCGGGCATGAAGACCATCCAGGAGATCGTCGAATCGTCGGCCTCGGTCAGCGTCGACCCCGACCGCGTCAACATCATCCTGCCGGAAGACTTCCAGATGCCGGCCGGTGGCCTGCACATCCGCTGGCCCGATCCGCCGCTCGAGCAGGAGTCGCGGATGATGAATTACAAGTGGTACGCCGCGCTGGCCTACATCCGCGCGAACAAGCTGAACTACAACGTCATCGAGGGCAAGAACGACCGCTTCGGCCTCATCACCAGCGGCAAGGCCTTCAACGACACCCGCCAGGCCCTGCACGACCTGGGCCTGGACGACGACACCTGCCGCCGCATCGGCATCCGCCTGCACAAGGTCAACGTCGTGTGGCCGCTGGAAGCGCAGATCACGCGCGACTTCGCCAAGGGCCTGCAGGAGATCCTGGTCGTCGAAGAGAAGCGCCAGATCATCGAATACCAGGTCAAGGAAGAGCTCTACAACTGGCGCTCGGACGTGCGCCCGAACGTGCTCGGCAAGTTCGACGCCGGTGACGGCGGCGAGGGCGGCGAGTGGAGCGTGCCCAACCCCAGCAATCACTGGCTGCTGCGCCCGCAGGCCGACCTGACGCCAGCCATCATTGCCCGTGCCATCGCCAAGCGCCTGAAGAAGCTCGGCGTGGACAGCGACATCGTGGCCCGCCTGGATGCCCGCCTGGCCGTCATCGACGCCAAGGAAAACGCGCTGCTGGCCGAGACCCAGACCGCCGGCGGCGCCGACCGCACGCCGTGGTTCTGCTCGGGCTGCCCGCACAACACCAGCACCCGCGTGCCCGAGGGCTCGCGGGCCGTCGGCGGCATCGGCTGCCACTACATGGTCACGTGGATGCCCGGCCGCAACACGGCCACCTTCACGCAGATGGGCGGCGAGGGCGTGCCCTGGACGGGCCAGGCGCCCTTCACCGACGAGAAGCACATCTTCTCCAACCTCGGCGACGGCACCTACTTCCACAGCGGCAGCCTGGCCATCCGCCAGAGCATCGCTGCGGGTGTGAACATCACCTACAAGATCCTCTACAACGACGCCGTCGCCATGACCGGCGGCCAGACCGTGGGCGAGCGCCCCGAGGGCCACACGGTGCTGCAGATCATGAACAGCGTGATCTCGGAAGGCGTCAAGAAGCTGGTCATCGTCACCGACGAGCCGGCCAAGTACGAGGGCGTGGCGCTGGCGCCTGGCGTCACCGTGCATCACCGCGACGAGCTGGACGACATCCAGCGCCAGTTCCGCGAGATCGAAGGCACGACGGCCATCATCTACGACCAGACCTGCGCGACCGAGAAGCGCCGCCGCCGCAAGCGCGGCAAGATGGTCGACCCGGCCAAGCGCGTCGTCATCAACGAGCTGGTCTGCGAGGGCTGCGGCGACTGCTCCGTGCAGTCCAACTGCCTGTCCATCGAGCCGCTGGAGACCGACTTCGGCCGCAAGCGCCAGATCAACCAGAACACCTGCAACAAGGACTACTCCTGCGTGAAGGGTTTCTGTCCCAGCTTCGTCACCGTCGAGGGCGGCGAGCTGAAGAAGCCCAAGAAGGAGTCGCGCAAGAGTCCGTTTGACGCGGCGCTGCCGCCGCTGCCGCTGCCGGTCATCCCGAATGCCGAAGAGGCCTGGGGCATCGTCGTCGGTGGCGTGGGCGGCACGGGCGTCATCACCATCGGCCAACTGCTGGGCATGGCGGCGCACCTGGAAGGCAAGGGCGTCATCACGCAGGATGCCGCCGGCCTGGCGCAGAAGGGCGGCGCGACCTGGAGCCACATCCAGATCGCGAACGAACCCGAGGCGATCTACTGCACCAAGGTGGGCACGGCCGAGGCCGACCTCGTCATCGCCTGCGACGCCATCGTGGCCGCCAACAAGGCCACGCTGGCCGTCATGCGCGAGGGTCGTACCTATGTGGCGCTGAACACCCATGGCTCGCCGACGGCCACGCTGGTCAACGACGCCAACTGGAGCTTCCCCGGCGCCGCCTGCGAGCAGGCCGTGGGCAATGCGGTGGGCCGCGACCATCTCGGTTCCTTCGACGCCGAGGAAGTGGCCGTCAAGCTGGTGGGCGATTCGCTCTACACCAACCCGCTGATGCTGGGCTATGCCTGGCAGCAGGGCCGCATCCCGCTGAGCTATGACGCGCTGATGCGCGCCATCGAACTCAACGGCGTGCAGATCGACAACAACAAGATCGCCTTCGAATGGGGCCGCCGCTGCGCGCATGACCTGAAGAGCGTGCAGTCGCTGTACGCCGCCCAGGCCGTCATCCAGCTGGTCAAGCGCCAGAGCGTCGACGAGATGGTCGCCAAGCGCGTCGACTTCCTGACGGGCTACCAGAACGCCGCCTATGCGGCCGAGTACAAGGCCTTCGTCGACAAGGTGCGCGCTGCCGAAGCCAAGCTGGGCAGCAAGACCACGCTGACCGAAGCCGTGGCCCGCTATCTGTTCAAGCTGATGGCCTACAAGGACGAGTACGAAGTCGCCCGCCTGCACACCGACGCCGCCTTCATCAACAAGGTCGCCGGCATGTTCGAAGGCGACTACAAGCTGGTCCACCACCTGGCGCCGCCGCTGCTGGCCAAGAAGAACGCCAAGGGCGAACTGGTCAAGCAGCCCTTCGGCAGCTGGGTGCGCCCGGCCTTCGGTCTGCTGGCCAAGATGAAGGGCCTGCGCGGTACGGCCTTCGACATCTTCGGCCATACCGCCGAGCGCAAGATGGAGCGCCGCTGGATTGGCGACTACCGCGCCGGGGTCGACAAGGCCCTGGCCGGCCTGACGGCCGAGTCACTGGCCACCGCCGTCGAACTGGCCCGCGTGCCGGAAGACATCCGCGGCTACGGCCACGTGAAGGAGCGCCACGAGAAGGCCGCCAAGGCCAAGTGGGATGCGCTGCTGGCCAAGGTCTGATCGAGCGCCTCTCCCGACAAAGCCCCGCGGCCTGGCCTGCGGGGCTTTTGTTTTTCAGGGTCTCAGTGTCGAGTGCTGCAGCACGATCAGCCAACGGCCTTCGATGCGCTGGTAGGCGAAGCTGTAGCGGGCCGGCCTTTCCTTGGTCACGCCACCGACCTGCTCGGTGAACTCGTATTCGCCGGAGCGCACCGCCGTCTCGCCGAACAATTGCAGGTTGCCGATGATCCAGCGCATGCGCGCCGTCGGCCGCTGGGCCATCTGGTCGAAGAAGGCGGGCGCCCCGGCGCCGTCCAGCGGCACGGCCGTGTACTCGTCGTCGGTGATCAGCGCACCCGGGGCATACAGCTGCTGCAGGCGCCGCGGGTCGCGGCTGTTGTAGGCCTCCTTCCAGTCTTCCAGCGCCTGCATCAGGTCATTGACGCAGCTGCTGCTGGGATCGTCGCAGCGCAGCGGCGGCGACACGACCACCTTGGGGCCGGTCGTGCAGCCGCTGCCCAGCGCCACCAGCAGCAGGCAGGCGGCCGCGGCGAGCGGCCGGCGCATCTTGTCCATCATTGCCATGTCGAGCTTCCCTGTCTTGTGGTGCCGATTGTGAATCTGCCCGTCGGGGGGCATTCCCTGAACGGACCGGCGCCGGCTTTGCCTAGACTGCGACCCTTTGCTCAGGGAGGAACAACGATGAAAACCATGCTGCGCGGCCTGCTGGCCGCCCTGGGCCTGTGTGCAGGCCTCGCCCACGCCGCCGGCGCGCCGGCCGAGAACCCGGCCTGGACCGAGGCCAAGGCCGCCGCCAAGACCGGCCCCGCCGACATCCCCATCGTGGGCCAGGCGACCCTGCACCTGCCGGCCGACCGCGTCTTCATCCCCCAGCCCCAGGCCGGCAAGCTGTTGACGGCCATGGGCAACCCCGGACAGCACACCGAGCTGGCCGGTCTGATCTTTCCCAAGGGCGACGGCGAATGGTTCGCCACGTTGCGCTACATCGCCTCCGGCTATGTGAAGGACGGCGACGCCAAGGAATGGAAGGCCGACGAGCTTTTGGCCAGCTACAAGGAAGGCACCGAGGCCAACAACGAGGAGCGCAAGAAGATGGGCGTGCCGGCCCTCGAGATCATCGGTTGGGCCGAGGCGCCGGCCTATGAGGCGACCTCGCACCGCCTGGTCTGGGCCATGAGCTCCAAGGAGAAGGGCGCACCGTCCGACGCCAACCTGGGCGTCAACTACAACACCTATGCGCTGGGCCGCGAAGGCTATGTGAGCCTGAACTTCGTCACCGACCTGAAGGACCTGCCGGCCCAGAAGCCCGATGCCAAGGCCCTGCTCGGCGCGCTGGAGTTCGACAAGGGCAAGCGCTACGAGGACTTCGACGCGTCCACCGACCATGTCGCCGAATACGGCCTGGCCGCCCTGGTCGTCGGCGTCGGCGCCAAGAAGCTCGGCCTGCTAGCCGTCATCTTCGCCTTCGTCGCCAAGTTCGCGAAGCTCATCTTCATCGCCGTCATCGGTGCTGGCGCGGCTGTCACCAAGTTCTTCAAGCGCGACAAATCCTGAAGCCCCTCGTCCAGGCGCACACCGCTGAACGCGGTGCGCCTGGCCGGTCCCCCGCGGGGACGGCGATGCTGCGGCATTGAGCCGCAAGCACATCGCCCCAGCGGGCCGACTCGGGAGCGGCCCAGCGTCCGGCCCGAAATACCCATGATGAAACTCCTGCTCCTGCTCTTCTCCGGGCTCAAGTTCGGCAAGCTGCTGACCACCGGCGGCAGCATGCTGATCTCGCTGGTCGTCTATGCCTGGATCTACGGCTGGCGTTATGCGGCGGGCTTCATCACCCTGCTCTTCGTGCACGAGATGGGGCATTTCATCGCGGCCCGCTACAAGGGGCTGAACGTCGGCGCGCCGACGTTCATTCCCTTTGTCGGCGCCTGGGTCGAGCTCAAGGACATGCCTCATGACGCGCAGACCGAGGCCTTCGTCGGCCTGGGCGGTCCACTGCTGGGCACCGTCGGTGCCACCGTCACCTATCTGATGGCGCGCAGCTGGGGCGCCGACTGGCTGCTGGCCGTGGCTTACAGCGGCTTCTTCCTGAACCTGTTCAACCTGATCCCCATCTCCCCCTTCGACGGTGGCCGCATCACGGCCGTGCTGTCGCCACGCATCTGGCTGCTGGGCGCGCCGCTGCTGGTGGCGCTGTTCTTCTGGCGGCCCAGCATCATGCTGATCCTGATGGCCGTGATGGCCTGGCCCCAGCTCGTCAAGGCCTGGAAGCACCGCAGCGACAGCGTCGAGGCCCAGACCTATTACGCCGTGCCGGCGGCCGTGAAGTGGGAGTACGCGACCTACTACTTCGTGCTGGCCGCCTACCTGGCCATCATGTGCCACGACGTGCACGAGATGCTTGCCGCCACACGGGGTTGAGCTTCGCGGCAGGCGCAGGATGCGCCGCCTAGACTGGCCGTCATGCCTTCTTCTCCTCGGTCGCTCTGGCCCGGCCTGTTGCTGGCGGTGCTCGGCGCCATCGGCTTTTCCGGCAAGGCCATCATCGTCAAGCTGGCCTACCGCCATGGGGTCGACGCGGTCACGCTGCTGATGTGGCGCATGTTGCTGGCCCTGCCTTTCTTCCTGGCCATGGCCTGGTGGGCCGGCCGGGGCAAGCCGGCGCTGACCCGCCAGGACTGGCGCGACATCGCCGTGCTGGGCTTCACCGGCTACTACCTGGCCAGCTATCTGGACTTCGCCGGCCTGGCCTATATCTCGGCCAGCCTGGAGCGCCTCATCCTCTACCTGAACCCCACGCTGGTGCTTCTGCTGTCGGTGCTGTTCTTCCACCACAAGCTGCAGGCGCGCCAGGTGGTTGCGCTGGCCGTCAGCTATGCCGGTGTCGTCGCGGTGTTCGCGCACGAGCTGAGCTTCGAGGGCGCGAACACGGCCATCGGCGCGGCCCTGGTGTTCGCCAGCGCCATCAGCTATGCCATCTACCTGGCGCTGTCCGGCAAGGTCGTGCAGCGCCTGGGCTCGATGCGCCTGGCCGGCCTGGCCAGCAGCGTGGCCTGTGCGCTGTGCATAGCCCAGTTCGCTGTGCTGAAGCCGATGTCGGCTTTCGTCGTGCCCGAGCCAGTGATGTGGCTGTCGCTGTTGAACGCCACGGCCTGCACGGTGGCGCCGGTGCTGATGGTGATGCTGGCCATCGCCCGCATCGGCGCACCGCTGTCGTCCCAGGTCGGCATGGTGGGGCCGATGAGCACCATCCTGATGGGCATCTTCATCCTCGGCGAGCCGATGAACGGCTGGATCGCGCTGGGAACGGTGCTGGTGCTGGGCGGCGTCTTCCTGGTGGGACTGAAACCAGGCTCGCGCTGAACAGGATTGACCCCTGAGGGGTGGAAGTGTTCAAAATCGCTGAACAATGGCGACAAGGGCCATGAACCGAAGCCCGGTCAGCGAGGAACACACTGCATGCCCATGACGAGCCCCACCCGTTACACCCCCGTGGCCATCGCCCTGCATTGGCTGCTGGCGCTGGCCATCATCGGCGCCTTCGGCGTGGGCCTGTACATGACCGGCCTGCCGTTCTCGCCGGCGCGACTCAAGCTCTACAACTGGCACAAATGGGCCGGCGTCACCATCCTGGCCCTGTCGGCCCTGCGCCTGCTGTGGCGTCTCACGCACCGCCCGCCGGTCGACATCCCCATGCCGGCCTGGCAGCTACGCGCGGCGCACCTGACCCACAACCTGCTCTATCTGCTCTTCTTCGCCGTGCCGCTGACCGGCTGGGCCTACAGCTCGGCCGCGGGCTTTCCCATCGTCTGGTTCGGCGTGCTGCCCCTGCCCGACCTGGTGGGCAAGGACAAGGAACTGGCCGAGACGCTGAAGATGGCGCATCACTTCGCCGCCTATGGCCTGGGCCTGCTCGTCGTTGGCCATGTGGCCGCCGCCCTCAAACACCAATTCGTCGACCGCGACGGCCTGCTTGCCCGCATGGGTGTCGGCCGCGCCTGAAAGAGGAACCCATGAAACAACTGTTCTCCGCCCTGTTGATCGCCACCAGCGCCCTGGCCGCCCAGGCCGCCACGCTGCAGCCCGAGAAGAGCGACCTCGGCTTCACCTTCAAGCAGATGGGCGTGCCCGTGGAGGGCAAGTTCAAGAAGTTCGAAGCCCAGCTGGACTTCGACGCCAAGAAGCCCGAGGCCGGCAAGATCGCCTTCACGGTGGACCTGGGCAGTGTGTCCCTGGGCGATCCGGCCTTCGACAAGGAGCTGGCCGGCACGCCCTGGTTCGACACCAAGCGCAACGGCAAGGCCACATTTGTGTCCAGCAGCATCAAGGCAACCGGCCCGGGCAAGTACGACGTGGCCGGCAAGCTGACCATCAAGGGCGCTGCCCACGACGTCGTCGTGCCCATCACCCTCAGCGGTGGCGTGGCTCAGGGCAGCGTGGCCATCAAGCGGCTGGATTTCAAGATCGGTGACGGCGAATGGGCCGACACCTCCATGGTGGCCAACGACGTGACCGTCAAGTTCAAACTGGCTTTTGCCGGCATCTAGGCCGGCCTGTAACCTCCCACCCCTCTTTCCCCACCCCCCGGAGACCCTCCCAATGAAGAAAGCCCTGCTGCTCACCGCCCTGCTGGCTGCCATCGGCGCCGCCCAGGCGCAGAGCGCCACCTATGCCATCGACCCGACGCACACGACCGTGTTCTTCGAGGCCAAGCACTTCGGCACCAGCACCAACCGCGGTCGCTGGGACAAGAAGGAAGGCACGGTCACGCTGGACAAGGCCGCCAAGACCGGCAAGGTCGAGTTCACCCTGGACATGAACACCATCTCCAGCGGCGTGCCGGGCTTCGACCGCCACCTGAAGAGCAACGATTTCTTCGCCGCCGAGCAGTTCCCGACGGCCAAGTTCGTCGGCGACAAGTTCAGCTTCAACGGCGACAAGCTGGCCAGCGTCACCGGCGAGCTGACCCTGCGCGGCAAGACCAACCCGGTCACGCTGACGGCCAACAACTTCAACTGCTACGAGAACCCCATGCTCAAGCGCGAAGTCTGCGGCGGCGACTTCGAGGCCACCATCCAGCGCAGCCAGTGGGGCGTCAACTACGGCCTGCCGGGCATCCCCGACAGCGTGCGCATCGTCATCCAGATCGAAGCCGTCAAGCAGTAAGCCAGACTGCTTCACCCGCTGCCAAGCCCGCCTCCGGCGGGCTTTTTGCTGGGCGGTCCGTGAAGTATTGCCAGGGCGGTCACGGCCCTGTCACGCCGGCCCGCGCGGACTGTCGCTCTCCCCTGCAGTTCGTCACCCGGTCCGGCCGGCGTGTCGCTTCGGCCCCACGGCGCCCGGCCTGCCTGCTTACAGTGGCCCCAACGACGACAAACCGGCCATGACTCCCTCCTTCTCCCCCAGCCCCCAGCAAAAGCTCTGGATCGAGCGCTGGCAGCGTTTTTCCGCCGCGGTGGTGCGCTACTTCCACATCTACGCCGGCTGGCTGGTCGGCATCAGCTGGAAGCGCTTCGTGCTGCTGTCGCTGGCGCTGCTGATCGGCGTCAACGTGCTGAAGAACCTGCCCCCCTTCACCTGGCGCATCAGCGAGCAGGTCGAGGACCATGATCATGGCGCCGACCGCCGCAAGGCCAAGGCCGAAGCCGAGGCCCGCAAGGCCATCGAGCAGGCGCGCAAGGCGGTCGACAAGGCGGGCAGGAAGGCCGTCGACAAGGGCGTGCACTACGAGGTCAAGATCGACGAGCGCGGTGTGCGCATCCAGCCGGTGCGCCCAGCGGCCTCCGCAGCCAGTGATGCCGATGGCGAAGATGGCGAGCCCAAGGCCGACGACGCCCCGTCCATCAACATCGACTTTCCCAAGAGCGCCCGCCCCGAGGACATCCGCGCCGCCATCGACCAGGCCAAGGAGCAGTTGAGCCAGCTCAAGCAGGAGGCCGAGGAGGTCAAGGATGCCCAGGTCGCCGCCGCCGAGGCGCAGACCGCGCTGCAGGAAGCCGCCGAGGAAGCCGCCAATGCGCAGAGCCGCCGCCGCGTCACCGTCGTGCATGCCGGCGACTCCCTGGTCGACCTGGCCATCCTGTGGATCCTGGCCTCGGCCGTCATCAAGGCCATGTACAAGGGCCGCATCCAGGCCGAGGTCAAGGCCGCCCAGGCGGCCGAGAACGCCGAGAGCGAGGCCCTGAAGCGCCAGGTCATCGAGGCCCGCATGGCCGCCATGCAGGCCCAGGTCGAGCCGCACTTCCTGTTCAACACCCTGGCCAGCATCGACCACCTGATCGAGGTCGACCCGCCGCGGGCCAGCCAGATGCAGAAGAACCTCATCGCGCTGCTGCGGGCCTCCATGCCCACCATGCGCGAGGCCAACGCCACCGGCAGCCGCGACCTGGGCCGCGAGCTGGCCGTCATCCGGCCCTATCTCGAGATCCTGAAGGTGCGCATGGAAGAGCGCCTGCAGACCGAGATCGACGTGCCCGAAGGCCTGCTGTCCGCCGAATTCCCGCCCATGATGATCCAGGGCCTGGTCGAGAACGCCATCAAGCATGGCCTGGAGCCCAAGGCCGAGGGCGGCAGCCTGAAGGTCAAGGCCGAGATCGTGCACGGCAAGCTGGCCGTCACGGTCGCCGACACGGGCCTGGGCTTCGGCCGCGCCGCCACCAGCGGCACCGGCGTGGGCTTGGCCAACATCCGCGAACGCCTGCAGCTGCTGCACGGCGCCCGCGCCAGCGTCACCGTCACCGAGAACCAACCCAGCGGCACGGTCGTCACGATCACCGTGCCCTATCGCAGCCGCAACGACGAAGGAGCGTCAGCATGAAGACCTTGTTCAAGATCCTGTTCATCGGCACCGCGCTGATGATCCTCGCAGCGATGTTCGGCGGCTTCGCGCTGCTGCACCATGGTGGTCCCGACATGCACATCGTGCTGGATGACGGCGACGTCTTCCTCGGGGGCGGTGACTTCGGCGACTGGCTGGGCGCCAGCATCGGCCTCTTCGTCGCCGGCATCGTCTGCGTCGTCGTCCTGCCCCTGGTGCTGCTGCTGGGCGTGGCCCTGCCGCTGCTGATCGTCTGTGGCGTGGTCGCCCTGGTGGTGGCCGGCGTCCTCGGCGTCGGCGCCGTGATCGGCTCGCCGTTGATCCTGCTCGGCCTGCTGCTCTTCGTGGTGCTGCGCAACCGCAGCCGCGCCAACGCCGCCAAGGCGACGACCCCGGTCTGAGCTAGTAGCATCGTCGGCCATGAGCAATGCACCCATCCGCGCCGTTCTGGCCGACGACGAAAGACTGATGCGCGAGCAGCTTCGCGCCCGATTGACCGAGGTCTGGCCCGAGCTGGACATCGTGGCCGAGGGCAAGAACGGCCTCGAGGCCGTCGAGCTGACCCAGCAGCACAAGCCCGATCTGGTCTTCCTCGACATCCGCATGCCCGGCCTGACCGGCGTCGAGGCGGCCCGCCAGATCGCCCAGCTGCCCGAGGACGATGACTGGCTGGTGCCGGAGATCGTCTTCATCACCGCCTACGACCAGTACGCCGTCGAGGCCTTCGAGCAGGGCGTGGCCGACTATGTCCTGAAGCCCGCCGAACGCGAGCGCCTGCAGCTGACGGTGGCCCGCATCAAGAAGCGCCTGGCCCAGCGCGAGTCGCCTTCCGGCGACTTCAGCGACAGCGCGCCGGTGCCGCTGCAGCAGCTGCTGCACAAGCTGTCAGGGCAGATGAACCCGGCGGGCAAGCCGGCCTATCTGCAGTGGATCCAGGCCACCGTCGGCCAGGCCATCCAGATGATCCCTGTCGAGGATGTGCTGTTCTTCATCAGCGACGAGAAGTACACCCGGGTGCAGACGGCCAAGGTCGAGGCCCTGATCCGCAAGCCCATCAAGGAGCTGGTGGACGAACTCGATCCGCAGGTCTTCTGGCAGATCCACCGCTCCACGCTGGTCAACGCCCGCGCCATCGATGGCATCACCCGCGACTTCCGCGGCCGCCAGCTGGTGGGCGTGCGCGGCCTGACCGAGAAGCTCGAAGTCAGCCGCAGCTACACCCACCTCTTCAAGGGCATGTAGGCGGGCACGCGAGGGACGGCGACGCCGCCTTCAAAGCTTCACCGGCCCGGCCGTATCCCCGCTCGAAATCGCCGCCCTGGCCTGCTGCTGCCGCGTGCGATCCACGTAGCTGTCGGCGCGTTGCAGCTGCGCCTCGATGAGCTTGTTGTTGGCGCCCATGGTGGCAATCGCCTTGGAACGGAAGCTGTCCATCGCGTCCATGGCCTGGAAGGTCTGGTCGAACATGGACTGGATCTGCTCGATGCCCAGCATGGGGTTGGACGCGAACTCGGCCGTCTGGTCGACGTGCTGGTTCAGGGCCTGGCCGGTCTGGTTGATGAGGTTGCCGATGGTCGCGTTGACGCCCTGCAGCATCTTCATGACCTCGATCTGGTTGCCTGTCGCGCGGGCCACGGTCTGGGCCACGGCCAGGGCGCTCATGCCAGTGGTGGCCACGCGGTCGCAGCCGATCATCATTTCGCGGCCAGTCTTCTTCAGCACGTCCAGGGCCAGGTAGCCGTTCACGCAGACGGCCTGCTGGGTCTGGATGTCGGCCAGGTTCTGGCGCGCATAGAAAAGCACCTCCTGTTCCAGCGCCTTGGCCTTCAGCGGGTCGGTGGGCTTGAGCTGGTCGACGCGCTCGGCCAGCCGGCCGTCCAGCGTGCGGGCGAAGCGAGCCGCCGCGGCCAGCGACTGCATCGCCTCCCACAGCTTGGTGCGCGTCGCCTCGATGTCGATGACGTCCTTCTGGATGCCGTCCTTGGCCGCATACAGCTGCGTCATGCTGGTCTGCAGCTGGCTGGCGGCGCTCTCGAACTTGCGGAAATAGGCCTCCAGCTTGTTGCCGAAGGGAATCAGACCGAGCAGCTTGCGCGGCTGCAGCAGGTCGCCGTCCTTGCCCGGATTCAGCTCGTCCAGCTGCGCGCGGATGGCGTTGATGGCCTGATAGGCCGGGGTGTCCGTCGCGCCGACGAAGTTGCGCTGCATCAGGCTGCCCTGCATCAGGCTGGCGGCCAGGCTGATCTCCTGCCGGCCGAGCTGGAAGGCGCTGTCCAGCTTGGCCTTGAAGGGCTCGCTGTGCAGGTCTTCCTTCTCCAGCGCGTCGATGAAGCGGCGCACCTGCTCGTCGACCTGGCTGGCGATCTCGGCCTTCAACGGCACGGCCTCGACGGCCTGCGGCGGCTCGACCGGCGTGATGACTTCGGGGGGCGTCAGCGTGAAGGCGGCTTGGGTCGTCGTGGCGCTCATGGTTGCTTGGCTCCAAATTTCTGTTTCAGGAATTCGCTGTGGCGCAGGAAGGCCTGGGCATCCTGCCCGGCCAGGTCATCGCCCAGCTGCTCGACCTTGGTCTCCAGCTCGGTCAGCACGCCTTCGAAGGTGGCCTGGGCCGTCATGCCGTTGCTGAGCAGCTTCTTGGTCGCGAACTGCGGCGGGATGCTGAGATAGGTGTTCAGCGCGTCGGGCAGATAGCTGATGGCGATGTGGCGGGCATGGAAGCTCTCCTGCAGCGGCAGTTGCCCGTGGCTGCGCTCCCATTGGTCCAGCAGGCCTTCGAGCTTGGCGCAGAGCTGCTGGATGCGCGTGGCCAGCGCTCCTGGGATGCGGTTGCCGGGGTTGTGCTCGGTGAGGCGACGCACACCGCTGAGCGCGCGGCCCATGGCTTCGCGGGCATCGCCCTCGTCCTTGAACTCCAGCGCCTCCCACTCGTCTTCCTTGAGGCGGGGCCAGCCCCACCACATGGCGCCGACCGCCAGGCCGCCGACATAGCCCAGCGCCGCCACGCCCAGGCCCAGGCCGCCGAGCAGCCCGAGCGCCTTCAGCACCAGCACGCCGGTGGCGGCCAGCAGGCCGCACCAGTTGGCCGGGGCGTTGAGCCAGCGGAAGAGAGAGGTCATTGGTAAGCGCGGATGTCTTTGAACACGGCGTAAAGCGGCGTCTTGCGCGCGTCGAACACCTTGCCGCCGGTGATGGACACCAGCTCTTTCAGGTCGGCCTCGGCCGCTTCGCCATAGAGCACCATGAAGACCGGGATGCCGCGCACGTCCTCGGGCAACTGCTCGTAGGCCTGCTTGAAGGCCTGCAGATTGCGGCCCATGTTGTTCTTGCCGTCGGTGAAGGCGATGACCGAGTACTGGTAGTCGGGCTTGAGCTTGCGCTGCTCCAGCATGTGGTTCAGGGCCGCCAGCACCGAGTCGTAAAGCGCCGTGCCGCCGGCCATGCGCAGCTCGTCGGCAGCGTCGCGCACGCGCTGCAGCTCGGCCTTCTTGGCATCGGTGTCGGCCTGGGGCGCGACGCCCTTGCGTACCACGCTGCCGGCCGGGATCTCGAACAGCACCGGCTCGCGCGGCCGGTCGCTGAAGGGCAGGAACCACAGCTTCTCGCGGTTGGTCAGCTTGGCGACGCGGCCGGTCAGCGACGCATCGGCGCCGGCCAGGTAGTGGATGGCCTCTACCAGCTGCTCGCGACGCTGGCCCTGCATGCTGCCGCTGGTGTCCAGCACGAAGGTGGAGGCGATGGGCTTGCGGAATTCGTTCAGGTAGGCGTCGATGAGGCCGTCGGCCAGCTGGCGGTCGGGCGAGAAGGGCAGCTCCACCTGGAAGCCGCGCGGCGGCAACAGGTCGGCCACCTGCGCGGCCAGTTCGGCCTTCATCGGCCGGCGCAGCGTCTGGCGCGCCAGCCACAGCTGGGCGGCATCGCTCTTGAGGTACTCGACCACCCGCAGGAAATCGGCGCGCCGGCCTTCGTTCAGCAGCATGAAGGGGTAGTCGGCCGTCGACACGCCCTCGAAGGGGTAGATCAGGTGCAGCTTCTCGCGCAGCTTGCCGCTGGCGTTCAGGCTCAGCAGCCAGCTCTCGTAGTTGATGAAGGCGTTGGCGCGCGTGCCCTGCTGCCTGGCGAACTGTTCAGCCAGGTAGGTGGAGTTGTCGCCGACGATCTTGTAGCCGGTCAGAAAGTCGGCGATGGCCTGCCGGTCCACGTCGGCGGCCGTCAGGGCCTCGCCCTTGCCGCCCGCTGCCGCGACGACGCCCAGCAGCGCCATGAAGCCCTGGTTGCTCGTCGCCGGGTTGGACAGGGCGTAACGCAGCTGGCCCTGCTTGGCGGCCTTGGTGATGTCCGCCCAGGTCAGCTTGGCATCCGGCTTGTTCCAGCCGAAGCGCGCGGCGTCGCTCTCGCTGACGCCGACGGCAAGAGGCGACAGCATGATCTTTTCCTGCAGCTTGACGCGGCCCTGGCCGGCGGCGTCGCTGAGCAGGTACTTGGCGTTGGCGAACCAGGCCACGTCGGCCTGGGAGCCGCTCAGCACCTCCTGCGTGCTCTCCATGGTGCCGCCGAAGCGGAACTGCACGGCGACGCCGGTGGCGGCCTCGATCTGCGCGGCCAGCGGCTCAATGTCCTTCAGGTCGCTGGTGGCCAGCACCTGCAGTGTCGTCTTCGCGGCCACGGGCGCGACGGGCGCCGCGACGGGCTCCTCGCGCTTGCCGCAGGCGGTCAGAACCAAGGCCAGCACGGCCAGGGCAAGTCGTCGCTTCATTGGTTCATCTCCCGGCTCACGGTGTCGATCATGTCGAACATCAGGTCGAAGCTGGGCGGGTCGACGACCTGGCGCAGCTGCGTGTCCACGGCCAGGCCGGCCTGCTTGGCCGTGGCGGCAAAGGCGGCCGGGTCACCGGTGCGAAAGCCCTGCTCCAGCGCGATGGCCTGCAGCGTCTTGTCCGTCGCCAGCAGCTCGGCCAGCTTCTTGCCGCGCTCGGTCATCGCCACGACGACCCATTTGTTGACGATGGTGGGCTGCGGATACATCAGCACCATCTCGGGCCGCAGGCTGCCGCCGGCTTTTTGCGCCTGGGCCAGCATCTGGTTCTCGTAGATGAAGGCCAGCGGCGTCTTGCCCATGCCGATGGACAGGTAGTCGTCGAAGGCGCCGTTGACGTAGTTCTCCTGGAAGCCCTGGCGCTTGAACAACTCGGCCAGCTTGACGGCCAGCTCGTTGCCGCGCGTGCGGTCGCTGACGACTTCGCCGTTGAGGGCCTGCGAGGTCAGCGCCAGGTACATGGCCGCGGAGTTGCTGCGGCGGATGTCCGTCGTCGACACCAGCACGCTGCGCGACACGGCGTACTCGCCGCTGTCCTTCAGGTCGCGCCAGCGCTTCTTGGCGAGCATCACCTCGGTCAGCTTCTCCATGTCCAGCCCGTAGACCTTGGGCGCCATGGGCTTGGCCATCTGGTTGGCGACCAGGATCCTGGCCACCGGCTCCCAGGAGGCGACGACCAGCGGCGTGTGGAAGGGCGAGCTCTGAGTGGCGGGTTTGTTGGCCTTGCGCGCCGCGTCCAGGATCATGTTGGCAGCCACGACGCCGCTGGCCAGGAAGAAGTCCGGCGCTTCGTCCAGCTTGGCCGCCATGTCGCGGCTGCCCACGCGCACCGCCTGCACCGCCAGCTTCTGGTTCGTCAGCAGCCGGGCGACGCGCTCATCCTTGAAGAAGGGCTCGACGTCGACCGCGATCAGGCCCTTCAGCGGCGCCGTCTGCGCAATGACGGCCTGCTCGTGCTCGACGGCCTGGGTCTGCTGGTTGCTGCGCAGCGCCCAGAACAGGGCACTGCCGAACAAGGCCAGCACGATCAACGTGCCGGCGATGCGCTTGGGGTTGTTCATCGGACTTCCAGGCCTCCTGCGTCAGTTCCTGTCTCTCGACAGGTGCGGAGTGTGCACGCGATGCGGGCCGGACCGAAAGTCACGAATCACCAGGCGACATGAGCGCCGCCCTTATGTGATCCTGATGTCGCCTGTGATGCGCCGCCGTTGTGGCGGCGTCGGCGGCTTACTTCTCGACGAAGGCGCGCTCGATGACGTAGTCGCCCGGTGTCGTCGTGCTGCCTTCCTTGAACCCGCGGATCTCCAGCATCTCCTGCATGTCCTTCAGCAGGGCAGGGCTGCCGCACAGCATGATGCGGTCGTTCTCCGGGTCCAGCGGCGGCAGGCCCAGGTCGGTCTGCAGCTTGCCGGTCTGGATCAGGTCGGTGATGCGGCCCATGTTCTTGTAGGGCTCGCGCGTGACCGTCGGGTAGTAGAGCAGCTGCTCGCTGGCGTACTCGCCCAGGAACTCGTGCTGGTGCAGGTCGACGGTGAGGTGGTCGTGATAGGCCAGCTCGTTGATGTGGCGCACGCCGTGCACGACGACGACCTTGTCGAAACGCTCATAGGTCTCGGGGTCGCGCACGATGCTGATGAAGGGCGCCAGGCCCGTGCCGCTGCCCAGCAGATAGAGGGTCTTGCCCGGCAGCAGGTAGTCGATCAGCAGGGTGCCGGTGGGCTTGCGGCCGACCACGATCTTGTCGCCCGGCTTGATGTGCTGAAGCTTGGAGGTCAGCGGGCCGTCCGGCACCTTGATGCTGAGGAACTCCAGCTGTTCCTCGTAGTTGGCGCTGACGATGCTGTAGGCGCGCAGCAGCGGTTTGCCGTTCTCGCCCTTGAGGCCGATCATCGTGAAGTGGCCATTGGAAAAGCGCAGGGCCTGGTCGCGCGTGGTCGTGAAGCTGAACAGGCGGTCGGTCCAGTGGTGGACGGTCAGGACGGTCTCTTCGTGGAAGGCACTCATGTCGGTCTTTTTGGCGGGTTAACCCGGTGATTTTCGCCGGGAACTGATATGCCGCCGTCGCCTAAGGGTCAACACTTCGTTTCTATGCGCAGAAGCCTCGCCCCGGCGCCCTGGTCGCTGACCTTGTCCTCGGGGTTGTAGAGGGCGCAGACCTTCAGCGACAGGCAGCCGCAGCCGATGCAGCCGGTCAGCCTTTCGCGCAGCTGCTGCAGGGCCGCGATGCGCTCGTCCAGCAGGGGCGCCCAGCCAGCCGACAGCCGCGTCCAGTCCGCCTTGGTGGGGGTGCGGGCCTGGGGCAGGGTGGCCAGGGCCGCCTTGATCTGCGGCAGCGTCAGCCCCACCAACTGGGCGGCGCGGATGAAAGCCACACGGCGCAGCACATGACGGGGGTATTGGCGGTGGCCGCCGGCACTGCGGGTGCCGGCGATCAGGCCCTCGGCCTCGTAGAAGCGCAGCGCACTGGCGGCCACGCCGGCGCGTTTGGCCAGCTGGCCGATGGTCAGCGGTGCCTTGGCCGGGTCGGGGCTTGACTTCAAGTCCACTTGAACTTCGAGCATGACGCCATGTTCCCACAACCGAAATCCGCCATGCTGATGAAGACCGCCACGCCCGCCCCCGCCACACTGGCCCAGTTGCACCACCTGCTCGACGCCGGGGCGGCGCTGTCGCCCACCTACCGGGGCCGGCTGAGCAACCACCTGCCCATGGCCCAGCAGGCCCTGCTGGAGCTGGGCGCCTCGGCGGCACGCCTGCAGGCCTGGAGCGAGGCCCATGAAGCCCACCTCGAACCGCGGGTGGCCGCCCGACCCGCCAGCGTCAGCCTGGTCCGTGATCTGGCGCGGCCGGACAGCGAGGCCGGCTGGCAGGCCCACTTTGTGACCCGTATCGCAGCGGTCGGCTCGGCGGCCACGCTGCGCGAGGCCTTGCCGATGTTGCTGCCCGGCGTTGGCGCCATCGCATTCCACGGGCTGATCCGCACCGGTCATGCCGTGCTGGCCGGCCACGAGGGTGAGTTGGCCACCGGTCTGGCGCACTGGGCGGCGCATTTCCTCGCCCTGCCGACGACGGACGAGGACCCGCCGCTGGGGCTGACCGACTGGCTGCAGGCGCTGCGCCAGCTGCCCCGCCCCGCCTACCCGGCCGGCAGCCTCATCAGCGACCGCATGGAGGCCTGGGGCAGGACGCCGGACTTCGCCGCTGTCGCCGGCCGGCTCCACCAGGGGCCGGACACGCTGCGAGAACTGGCCCTGCTGGCGGCGCGCACCTATGCGGCGACCGGCAACTTCACCGTGCTGCACCTGCTGACCGGCAGTCACGCGATGGCCGTTCTGGAGCCCTGGTGGCCCGGTCCCGAACTGGCGCGCGGCTTCCATGTTGCCGCGGCCGCCGGCCTGCTCGCCAGCGGCGCGGAGCCTGCCTCGACCCTGGACCACGCGCCCAGCCGCCCCTGGCCGGCGCTGATCGCGGCCGCCTGCGAGCAGGACGACGCCCATGTCATCAAGATCGCCCACGCCGCCTGGCGCCTCGGTCGCCGCTGGCCCGACCCGGCTTGGCGCCGGGCAGTGGAGCGCGCCATTCCATTTTGATGGATTTATTTTCCAGTAAACAGGAAGTTCCAGTAAACTGGAATGCATGGACATCACGCAACGCATAGGCCGCCGCCTTCATGAACTGCGCTCGGCCGCCGGTCTGTCGCTGGACGCACTGGCGCAGAAGAGCGGCGTCAGCCGCTCCAACATCTCCCTGATCGAGCGTGGCCAGAGCAGCCCGACGGCCGTGGTGCTCGACAAGCTGTCGTCGGCCCTCGGCGTCAGCGTCGCCTCGATGTTCGAGTCCGGCCCCACGCCCGCCGCGCCGTCGCCGCTGGCCCGCGTGGCCGACCAGCCGGTCTGGAGCGATCCGGCCTCGGGTTATGTGCGGCGCAATGTCTCGCCTGCCGGCGTATCGCCGCTGCAGCTGGTGGATGTGGTCTTTCCGGCCGGCCAGCGCGTGTCCTTCGAAACCTCCGAGCGGGACGCCGACATCCAACAGTTGATCTGGATGATCGACGGCGTCATGGAGATTGCCCATGGGCCCGACCAGTGGGCGCTGAACCCGGGCGACTGCTTGGCGGTGAGCCTGAATGCGCCCATCCGTTTCCACAATCCTGGAGGCCAGCCGGCGCGCTACCTCGTCGCACTCACCGGAGCCCGCCCATGACCACCCCGATCCGGGAACTCGATGGCGTCGAGGCGCTGGCCCGCGTGGACGAGCTGGCCGAAGTGCTGCGTGACTGCGTCGAAGGCGGCGCATCGGTGGGCTTCATGCTGCCGCTGCCCGAGGGGCGTCCCGAAGTCTTCTGGCGCAAGGTGGCCGCGGGCGTCGCAGCCGGCGAGCGCCATCTCTTTGTCGCCGAGGACGGTGACGGTCGCATCTGCGGCACGCTGTCCCTCGTCATCGACCTGCCGGACAACCAGCCGCACCGGGCGGAGGTGTCCAAGATGCTGGTGCACCGTCGCGCGCGGCGACGGGGGCTGGCCGAGCGGCTGCTGAAGGCGCTGGAGGCGAAGGCGCGCGAGCTGGGCAAGACGACGTTGGTGCTGGACACCGTCACGGGCAGCGATGCCTCGCGGGTCTATGAGCGGACCGGCTGGCAGCGCGCTGGGGACATCCCGCGCTACGCGCTGATGCCGGACGGCGAGCCTTGCTCCACGACCTACTACTTCCTTTGTCTGTGACCCCCGGAGCCGCGCATGGAGTTCATCGCCTGCACGCGGGAGACGCATGGCGACGCCATCCTCGACATCTTCAACGAAGCCATCCTGAATTCGACGGCCCTCTACGACTACAAGCCGCGTCCCCGCGAGTCCATGGACGCAAACTGATGCTGGAGACGCCAGAGCACCCCGTCGACGGCTGAGGGCGTCACGCTGCAGCCGCCCATGAAAAAGGGGCGGAAGCATCCGCCCCTCGACGCCTTGCGGCGGCTTACTTCTTGGTCGCGCTGCAGGTGCCCATCTTGGCCATCTCGAGCTGGGAGATGTCCTTCTTGCCCTGCTCCTCGGAGACGGCCTCGAGGTTGGCGCCGCCGACGAACACGCCCATCTTGATGTACTGGCGGAAGTAGTGGTTCTTGCCCGCGGCGAGCGTCGCCGTGAAGGTGTTGGGCGAGAACTCCGACTCCGTCGCGAGCTTGTATTCCTTGTCACCCGGCACCTGGGTGTAGAAGAACACGTTGTTGGCGCTCTCGCCGATGCACTTCTCGTCCAGCCAGATGTCCTTCTTCAGGGCCTGGCCGACGAAGCTGTTGCGGTAGATGTAGAGGCCGGCCTGTCCGGCAGCGGGCTCCTTGAATTCCTTGGCCTGGGCGGACTCTTCCTTGGTCGCCATGTTCACGGATGCGCAACCCGACAGCACCAATGATGCGGCCACGGCCAGCCCGGCAATGCTCAGTCTTTTCATCGAATTTCCTCCTCTGTTTTGATTCGATACCGCCAGCCTCGCAGGCGGCGGCGGATGCTAGCGCGGCGCCAGGGGCGTCGCGCCCTTGCCGCCTTGCAATTGCCTGTGGGCTTGCGCATGCGTCGACGCACCGCGTGAGTTCCGCACGGAGCGCCAGCGGCGGTTCCGTTGCGATAGGAGCCTCCCGACCCGCCTTACCGGAAGCCGATGCCGCGGCGCTCCCGCACCTCGGGCTTGGCCCGGTGCTCGGCCTCCAGCTGGGCCAGGAACTCATCCGGCGTGAACGCCTCGCCGAGGATCTCGACCTGCTGTCTGACGGCGGCAAAGTCGCCATGTGTCAGGCAGTCCATCCCCACCAGCCTGGCGCGCTGCTCCTCGGTGGGGGGGGCGCCGGCTTCGCGTTCGAACATCGTCAGGCGCTGCTCGGGCTTCAGCGCCTTGAAGCGGATCTTGAAGGCGAAGCGCCGCAGCGCCGCTTCATCGAGGTCGTCGAAGAGATTGGTCGTGCAGATGAAGAGGCCGTTGAAGCGCTCCATGCCGGCCAGCATCTCGTTGACCTCGCTGACCTCGTAGTTGCGCTCGGCGCGCTTGCGGCTGCGCAGGAAGCTGTCGGCTTCGTCCAGCAGCAGCACGGCGCCTTCGGTCTGGGCAGACTCGAACATGCGGGCCATGTTCTGTTCGGTCTCGCCGACGAACTTGCTGGCGATGTCGCTGGCACGGCGAACCATCAGCGGGCGGCCCAGGGCCTGCGCGATGTGCTCAGCCAGTGCCGTCTTGCCGCTGCCCGGCGGGCCGTAGAAGCAGAGCTGGCCTCGGCCCTTGCGGCGCAGGGCCTCGACGATGCGCGGGATCTCGAAGCGGCTCTCGCAGTTCAGCAGCTCCAGCGCATAGCTGGTGACGCAGGGGCGGGCAATGCTGGCGCCGTCATCGCGGCCCAAGGCCTTGTCGGCATTGAGCAGCTGGCGTTCGATGAGCTTCTCGGCTTCGTCGGCCGCACCGGCCAATTGGGCAAAGCGCACCGCGGTGCGGATCTGCGCCGGCGTCAGTCCCGGGCGCTCGGCCAGCTTGGCGACGAAGGCTTCGCTGACGTTGACCTCGCCCAGGGCCTTGGCCACCAGGCCCTTGCGAGCGCCGGGCGGCGGCGACTTCAGCTCCAGGTGGTACTGGAAGCGGCGGCGGAAGGCCGGGTCGATCTGTTCGATGCGGTTGGTGACCCAGATGACGGGCACCGGGTTGGTCTCCAGGATCTGGTTGACCCAGGCCTTGCCGCTGACCGAGTTGCCGACGCCGCCTTCACCGCTGGCGTCCAGGCGGTTCAGCAGCGAAGCGGTGTCGCTGGACAGCGGCGGGAAGACATCCTCGACCTCGTCGAACAGCAGGGCGACATTGGCACTGGCCTTGAGGAAGACCTGGCTGATCTGCAGCGAGCGGTAGCGGTCGCGGCCCGACAGCGAATTGCCGTCGCGGTCGGCGTATTCGACCTCGTACAGGTCGAGCCCCGCCGCCGTAGCGGCCACCTTGGCGAGCTCGGTCTTGCCCGTGCCCGGCGGGCCGTAGAGCAGCACATTGACGCCGGTGGCATGCGTGGCGACGGCGCGACGCAGCAGGCCCTGCAGCAGGTCGAGGTCCTCGACGACGAACTGGAAATCGCTTGGTGCCAGCGTGCTCTGCGTGGCCGGCCGCGTGAACACGGCCATCAAATCGTGCGGCCCCTGGTATTCACGCATCAGCACCGGCGGCAGCTGGTCGCTGACCTTCATCAGGTCGGCCAGGTCGGTGATGTTGTGTTCCGAGATCAGGTTCTCGACCATGCCGATGCGTTCAAGGCGCGAGCCGGCGCGCAGGGCTTCGGCCACTTCGCGCTCGTCCACGCCGGCGACCGCGGCGATGGCCGCAAAGGCCTCCTGGGCCGTGTTGACCTTGAACTCGACGAGGGCGCCGCGCAGTTCGCGCTGATAGCGGGCCAGCGTGCCGTAGAGCAGGATGGCGCGTTCGGCCGGGTTGAGCTGCAGCAGCGTGCCGAGGGCGGCGATGTTCTTCTCGACCAGCGTCGACTCGCGCTTGAGCTGGCGGTCCAGGTGCTCGCAGGTCGTGGCCAGCAGGGCCATCATGTCCTTGGGCGCGTCCTTGACGTATTCGTCGAGGTAGAAGAACAGCGTCGCTTCGCTGAAGGGCCCGCTCCATTGGCCGAAACGTTCGAGGAAGGCCTCGTCGCTGAGGGATTCATGGCCGCGCCACAACTCGTTGCCGGCGCAGCGCTGGCCCAGATAACCCCGCAGCCTTTGCAGCACGCGGGTCGGCCAGACGAGATGTCGGCCGGTGAAGGACAGCAAGCCGTTGAAGTCGCGCCGCAGATTGAAGCGGCCGGCGTGCCTGACGGTCAGCGTCAGCACGAACTGCGAGCACATGCGATCCAGCACCGGGGCGCTGTCCAGGCCGGGCGAAGGCAGCACTCGGGCTGATGCCCGGGAGGCTGTCTCAACGGCGGCTCGCTTCACCATTCGATGGGCTCCTTTGCCCAGCCTGCTGCGGCTGGCGCTGACCCATCTTGTATCAGGCTTGGCGGCAGATCAATGCAATCTGAGCCCCCAAGAGTGTTCAGTGCATCACGACCGGCTGCTGGCCCATCACGGCATAGCGCTCGATGAAGGCGTCGAGTTCGTCCTCGGATGGTTCGCCATCGTCGATGAGCGCCTGCACACCTTGCTGGAAGGATTCGGCCAGCGCGCCCTCGATGAAGATTTCCTTGCGGGCAAACTTGTCGACGATCTCGAAACCGCCGCGATTGAGCTGGGGGCCCGCCTCCACCGCCTGCAGTTCAGCGTGAGGAACGTCGAACTGGACGACGATGAAGCTGTCGGAGTTGTAGAGCATGTGCATGGAGTTCTCCTCAGGGCTTCAACTGCGGGTGGGACCTGCTGTTTCAAGCCCCGCTTGGTTTAGATACTGGCAGAACGCCCCGCTGTTCGGGTCATCCCATGCGCTGACAACGTGTAGGAAGCGTCAGGAGTTCACGTCGGACAGACGGATTTCGAAACCGCGCGTTTCCGGGTCGCCCTGGCGCAGCCGCACCGGCCAATAGCCCCGGTTGGGATCCAGCCACAGCTCGACGCCGGGGTCGCGCTCGCCCAGGGGCAGGCGGCGCAGGTGCAAGGTGCCGGCGTCCCCGGGCGCCGCGTCGACGGCCTCGAAGGTCCATTCGCGCAATTCGCCACGCAAACCCGCCACCCAGACGCGCCAGCGTCCGCCCGGCGCGGGAGCTGCCTGCACCAGGGCGGCGAGTTGCAGCCACCAGGACAGACGATCCTGGGTCCCTTCGGGCAGGTCCAGCTGGGCCGGACTGGCCGAGAAGCTGACGCGTCGCTCCTCGGCGTCGAAATTGATGGCCTGGCGGTCCTGGCCGCCACGCTGGAGCGCAAATCGTTCGGGGGCCAGCCCGCCGCTGCCCAGGTGGCCCAGGCTTTCCATGGCCGGCAGGGTGCGCTCGCCGACGCGCCGTGTCAGGCGCAGGCTGTAGCGGCCATCGTCCTGGGGCTGCCAGTCCAGTTGGGCTTCGCCATCCTGGCCGCCCTGGCGCAGCCGGTATTGCCAGGCGGCCGGACCGGCCAAGCGCAACGCTGGAGCCTCGGGCGCCTGGACGGGGGCCTCAACGGGCGGCGCCGGTGGCTGGCGGTTGGGGCGGGTCGAGCGGGACTGGGGCGAGGGCAGTGCGGGCGGCGCTGGTTCCGGCAAGGCGACGGGCACGGCCGGCGGCTGCAGCAAAGCGATGCTGACGGCCCGCGTGGCGCGGGTGGGCTTGTCCTCACGCGCCTGCCCGCCCCTCAGCAGCGCCGCATGCGCGAGCAGGCTGGCCGCCAGCGCAAGCGCGGCGGCGCGGGAGGAGGGCAGGCCGGCGCGCATCGCACAATGCTGCCATCACCGCGGATATCTCCCCATGAAACTCGCCAGCTACGCCGACGGTTCGCGCGACGGCCACCTCGTCGTCGTGTCGCGCGACCTGACCCAGGCCCATTACGCCACCGGCATCGCCACGCGCCTGCAGCAGGTCCTGGACGATTGGGGCTTTCTCGCCCCCCAGCTCGAAGACCTCGCCGTGCAGCTCAACCACGGCAAGCTGCGTCATGCCTTCCCCTTCGAGCCGGAGAAATGCGTGGCGCCGTTGCCACGCGCCTATGGCTGGGCCGTCGTCGATGCCGAGGGCGGCGTGCGGCGCGAGGCCGGCCAGTTCCAGGCCTCGCACCAGCCCTTGCGCGCGCCCGCGGCCTGCGAGCCGGCCCTGGCCCTCATCACCGGCGACCTGGCCGCTGCGAGTGACGCCGCCGCGACCCTGGACGCGCTGCGCCTGCTGACCTTGGCCGTCGACTGGCGCCTGGACGGCGAACTGATCACCACCCATTGCGCACCGTTGGCCGTCACGCCCGACGAACTGGGCGAGGCGTGGAGCGGTGGCCGCCTGCAGGCTCGCCTCGTGGCCTTGCACAACGGCGCCAAGCTCGACCCACGCGACGTGAGCGCCGCGCCGGGGGAGGCCCTGGCTCGCCTGGTCCGATTGCGTGCGCTGCGCGCCGGCCAGCTCGCGGGCTCAGCCTTCGGTGCGGTGGAATTGCCACTCGCGCCGGGCGACAGCCTGCATCTGGACCTCAAGTCCTCCGAGGGCGCCAGCCTGTTCGGCGCCATCGACCTCGACCTCGCACCGCCTCCCGCCGCCGTATGAGCCAAGCCATCATCATTGACACCGATCCCGGCCAGGACGACGCCATCGCCCTGCTGTTGGCCGCCGCCAGCCCCGAGCTGCAGCTGCTCGGCGTGACGACGGTGGCCGGCAATGTGCCCCTGGCGCTGACGACGCTGAATGCCCGCAAGGTCATGGAGCTGGCCGGCCGCCGCGACGTGCCCATCTGCGCCGGCGCCGACCGCCCGCTGGACGTGCCCCTGGTCACGGCCGAGCATGTGCACGGCGACACCGGCCTGAACGGCGTCGAACTGCCCGAGCCGACCCTTGGCGTCGATCCTCGCCACGCCGTCGACTTCATCATCCAGACCCTGCGCGAGCGCGAAGCCGGCACGGTGACGCTGTGCCCGTTGGGCCCGCTGACCAATATTGCCCTGGCCCTGCGCCAGGCGCCCGACATCGCCGCGCGCATCCGCCGCATCGTGCTGATGGGCGGCGGCTGCTTCGAGGGCGGCAACGTCACGCCGGCGGCCGAGTTCAACATCTATGTCGACCCGCAGGCGGCCCACGAGGTCTTCACCAGTTGCGTGCCCATCACCATGGCGCCGCTGGACGTCACCCACGAGGCGCTGACGACGGCGGCCCGCATCGAGGCCATCCGCGCCATCGGCAACCGCGTCGGCCCGGTCGTCGCGGCCTGGATGGAGTTCTTCGAGCGCTTCGACGAGGCCAAATACGGCCAGGACGGCGGTCCCCTGCACGACCCCTGCGTCATCGCCTGGCTGCTGCGGCCCGAGCTCTTCACGGGCCGGGACTGCAATGTGCGCATCGAAAGGCACAGCGAGCTGACGCGCGGCATGACGGTCGTCGATTTCTGGGCCGTCACCGGCCTGCCGGCCAATGCCCACATGCTGCGCCATGTCGATTCGGACGGCTTCTTCGCCTTGCTGACGGAGCGGCTGGCAAAGCTCCAATAGACCCATTCCTGATGGGTAAATCCCCGTCGACATCATTTATTTCCGGATGTAAAAACAGGCCCTGAACAGGGATTGGCCCGAAGAGAGCATCGCTCCACGGGACCGCATCGGGACGATGCGGGCGAGGAGAGACAGGTGCCGAGCAGAGAAAAGCTGCTGGAGGTGATCGCCATCCAGACCGAGGTGGCCCGCTTGGGCCTGGACCTGGGCGGATTGATGAGCCTCGTCGTGCAGCGCACATTGAGCCTGGTGGGCGCGGATGGCGCTGTCGTCGAGCTGGCCGAGGGCGAGGACATGGTCTATCGCGCCGCCGCCGGCATGGCCCAGGGCAGTCTGGGTCTGAGGCTCAAGCGCGGCGCCAGCCTGTCGGGCCTGTGCGTGCGCGAGGGTCGCTCCATGCATTGCGACGACGCCCTGACCGACCCGCGCACCGACCGCATCGCCTGCGCCAGGCTGGGCCTGCGCTCCATGGTCGTCGTGCCGTTGCGCCACCAGGGCGAGACGGCCGGCGTGCTCAAGGCCATGTCGTCCCAGGTGGCTCATTTCAATGACCGCCACGTGGCGCTGCTGGAGCTGCTGTCCGACCTGGTCGCGGCCGCGATGTACTTCGCCACCCGCTACGCGCCGGGCGAGCTCTTCCACAAGGCCACCCACGACGGCCTGACCGACCTGCCCAACCGCTCCCTCTTCCTGGACCGGCTGCGTTCGTCGCTGGCCCAGGCGGTGCGCGATGGCCAGCCCCTGGCCGTGCTGATGCTGGACCTGAACGGCCTCAAGCCCATCAACGACAACCACGGTCACCGCGCCGGCGACGCCGCCCTGCTGGAGTTCGCCGGGCGTCTGAACGCCAGCGTGCGCCAGTCCGACACCGCTGCCCGCCTGGGTGGCGACGAGTTCGGCGTGCTGCTGCGGCCGCTGGCCCCGGAAGGCGGCCTGGAGGCCACCGTCACCCGGCTGCGCCAGCAGCTCAATGGCAATTTCCATTTTGAAGGCTGCAATCTGCCGCTCGCTGCCAGCCTGGGCGCCGCCAGCTTCCCTGAGGATGGCCATGATGTCGCCCATCTTCTGGAGCTGGCCGACCAGCGCATGTACCGGCAGAAGCGGGCGCTGCAGCACGTCGCTGCCTGAACGCCGCGGTGGCAACATGGGTCTCCCCCGACCGGAGACCGCCATGCAACGCCGCCTCGTCATCGCCACCGCCACCGCCACCGCCACCGCCCCCGCCTTGCTGCTGCTGCGTCCGGCCTGGGCGCTCAACCTCACCGAGGGTGACGCCAATGCCGGCATCCGCACGGCCCTGGAGCGCGGCGCCAACTCGGCGGTGGCCCTGCTGGGCAGACGGGACGGCTTCCTGGGCAACCCCCTCGTCAAGATCGAGCTGCCGGGATATCTGAAGGACGCCGCCAAGCTGCTCAAGGCCACCGGCCAGGGCGCCAAGCTGGACGAACTCGTCACCGCGATGAACCGCGCCGCCGAGGCCGCCGTGCCGGCAGCCAAGCCGCTGCTGGTCAAGGCGGTCAAGGACATGAGCGTTGACGACGGGCTGAAGATCCTCAGGGGCGGCGACGACTCGGTGACGCAGTTCTTTGCCGGCAAGACGCGCGAACCCCTGGGTGAGCAGTTCCTGCCCATCGTGACCAAGGCGACCGAGAAGGTGTCCCTGGCCGACAAGTACAACGCCGTCGCCAAGAAGGCCGGCGGCTTCGGCCTGGTCAAGGGGGACGAGGCCAACATCCAGCAATACGTGACGGCCAGGGCCCTGGACGGCCTCTATCGCATGATCGGCGAGGAGGAGAAGAAGATCCGCCAGGACCCGGTCGGCACCGGCAGCGCGATCCTGAAAAAGGTCTTCGGCGGCCTGGGCTAGAAGCCGTGAGCCCGGTGCCACTCCGCGAGCGACACATCCGGGTATTCGTCAAAGCGCGGGTCCTGGGGATCGCCTTCGACGCGCACCCAGTCCGCCTTCGAACCCACCATGCAGTGCACATGCTCGGGTGCGGGCGGCAGCGGCGTGTCGATGGCGCTGACATGCGGATGCACGAGCTCGGGCCAGGTCGGATCCCACAGCCACAGCGCGCTGCCGCACTTGACGCAGAAATAACGCCGCGCGCTGCTCTTGTGTTTGCCCCTGCCCTTTTTATTGGCGAGTCTGGCGCGGTAGATGCGCAGATGGCGCTTGCCCTTGACCTTCATCGTCAGGGTCTTGGCGCCGAGGTTGATGGCGAAGCCGCCGGCGCCAGCCGTCTTGCGGCAGATGGAACAGTAGCAGCGCATGAAAGGGACGGGCGAATCCGCCTCGACCGAGAACTTCACGCTGCGGCAGTGGCAGGAACCTTCGAGATGCATTTGCTGGCCTTTGTCGAGGGATGCGTGCGAGCGGCCATGATGGCCGACAATCCCGCCCCTTGCTTGCCAACCGCTTTGCGATGAATTCCGATCTTCCCGATCCCGTGACCCCGTCCGACGACACGGCCTCCGCCTTGGTCCCTGCTGCAGTGCCTGCTACGGAGGCCAAGCCCGCCGCAGCGCCCGCTGCTGCACCCGTCGACGCCACCGCAGAGCTCAAGGCCCTGTTCCCCGCGCTGTTCACCGGCAAACCCAAACCCGTCAAGCTGCGCGTGCAGGCAGACATCCAGGAGCGTGCGCCGGGCAAGTTCACCAAGGCTCAGCTCAGCGCCTTCCTGCGCCGCTACACCGGCAGCACGGGCTATCTGATCGCCCTGACGCAAGCCAAGACCCGCTTCGACCTCGATGGCCAGCCGGCCGGCGAGATCACCGAGGAGCACCTGAAGGCGGCCCAGGAAGAACTGGTTCGCCGCCGCGGCCTGAAGAAGGAGCGCGAGCACGCCGACCAGGAGCGTCACCAGCTCGAAGCCCAGCAGCGCCGCAACCGCGCGCAGCTGCTGTGGGATTTCGAGCGCACGACGCTGACCGAGGCCAACTTCTGCGTGCTCAAGGGCACGACGCCCGAGGAACTGCCGGGCCTGCTCGAGATCGCGCGCAAGGAGCGCGCCGAGGCGCCGCCGGCACCGGCGCGCGAGGCACGCCGCGACGGCCCGCCGCCGCGCCGTGACGACCGCCGTCCCGGCGGCGGTGGCCGTCCCGAAGGCCGCCGTGAAGGCGGCCGCCCGCCGCAGCGCCAGGGCCAGGGCAGGAAGCCCGGCCAGCCGCGTCGCGATCAGGCCGCCAAGGGCCAGGCACCCAAGGAGCAGCCGACCGCCACCGAGGCCCAGCCGCCCAAGGATCAGGTGCCCGAGTAACGCTGCTCGAGGTAGGCGAGCAGGGTGCGGATGGTCTGCGCCTCGCCGCCCACCGGCCGGCCGGCGCGGGGCGCGTCGTTCCAGGCGAACAGGTCGACGTGCAGCCAGTCTTGCTGGGCGGGCAGGAAGTCTTCCAGGAACAGGGCCGCGTTGATGGCGCCGGCCAGCGGGCTCTTTCCCGTGTTGACGATGTCGCCGATCGTGCTTTCGATGCCGGCGTGATACGGCGCCCACAGCGGCATGTGCCAGAGCGGGTCGTCCAGCTTCAGGCCCAGGTCGACCAGGTCGCGGGCCGTGTCCATGTGCTTGGCGAACAGGGCCGGCAGCTGGGCGCCCAGGGCCACGCGGGCGGCGCCGGTCAGCGTCGCCAGGTCGATGACCAGGTCGGGCTTGCCCTCGGCGGCATAGGCCAGGGCGTCGCAGAGGATGACGCGGCCTTCGGCATCGGTGTTGCCGATCTCGATGTGCAGGCCCTTGCGGGTCTTGATGATGTCGCCCGGCCGGTAGGCATTGCCGGAGATCGAATTCTCGACCGCCGGGATCAGCAACTGCAGCCGCACCGGCAGCTTGAAGGCCATGATCAGCGTCGCCAGGCCCAGGGCATTGGCAGCGCCGCCCATGTCCTTCTTCATCTGGCGCATGCCCTCGCCGCCCTTGATGTTCAGGCCACCGGTATCGAAGCAGACGCCCTTGCCGACCAGGGCCAGCCTGGGATGCTTGGGATTGCCCCAGTTCACCTCGATCAAGCGAGGTGAGCGCATGCTCGCGCGGCCAACGGCGTGGATGCTGGGAAAATTCCTCTTGAGCAGGGCGTCGCCGACGGTTTCCGAATAATCGGCGTCGTATTGCTTGGCCAGGGCCTTGGCGGCGGCGGCCAGTTCGGCCGGCCCCATGTGCTCGGCCGGCGTGTTGACCAGGTCGCGCGTTGCCACGACGGCGGCGGACAGGGCCAGGCCGCGCTCGGCGTCGGCGCCGCCCTTCAGCACCAGTGTCGCCGGGACGCGCTTGGCGGGCTTGTAGAGGTCAAAGCGGTAGCCGCCCAGCTCCCAGGACATGGCGGCGGCCTCGGGGTGCAGGTGCAGACCAGCTTCATCCAGCTTGTAGTCACCTTCCGGCAGGGCCAGCGGCAGATGGCTGAGTGCAAAGGGATGGGTGGTGTGGGCGATGCCGGCAAAAACCTGGGCCAGACGGCCATCGGCGCCCGGCACCAGGGCGTGGGTGTCCGGCGCGCCGACAAAGCCGACCGTGGCCAGCCAGGCACGCGTGGCGGCGGGCAGATCGGCGGCCAGGGCCTGGAAGGCGGCCCGGTCGACGACGGTGATGGGGGTGGCCTTGGCCGGGAGGGTTTTCTTCAGCTGGACGGTCATGGCGGGTCCTGGATTCCAAAAGCCGGCATTGTCGGCACAGCCGGTGACCGGAGGCCACATCTGCAAAGAAGTGTGTTTGGCCTGTCAACCAGCCCCAAACAACCCGCGTTGTGCCTCCCAATCGCGCCGCCCTCGGCGTGAGACGGCCCCCAAAGGCCAGACCGCACCATGAAGATCCAGCCCCGCACCGAACACCAGCCGCGCCGCCTGCCCCTGCCGGAAGCCGCCTGGAGCGCCGAATCCGTCGAAAAGGGCCGCAAGCACGAAGCCTTCGACACCGGCTTCTACAGCGGCGAACGCCGCGGCCTCGCCCGCGCCCAGCGCTTCGACCGCAAGCGCTGAGTGAGGACCGAGCAGAGTCCCTGCAGACTCTGCGACGCCTCACGAAGGCTGACCGGCGTGCTAGCCGGTCGGCATGAACCACCAGACCTTCTGCCAGCCCACCGTCCACCCCCTGGACGGTGGGCTTTGTTTTGGTCGATCGGGAAATCCTCCCGAATTCGCCGGCCCGACAGCGCCGAGAATGCGCCCCCATGAAAGCCGCTCGCCGCTCCATCGCCTTCTTTTCGGGCCTTCTGCTGTACTGCTTCGGCGCCGGCGCTGCGATGAAATACGCCAGCACGGGCCTGCCGCGTCAGGTCTATGCCCAGCTGGGCGGTCGCAACAGCCTGCCGGTCATGCTGGGTGAGGCCCTGGCGATCGCGGTGCTGCTGTTCCTGGTCGCGACCGTGTGGGGCTATCTGACCCTGCGCCCCCAGCGTCGCCGGCACCGCCCCTATATCGCCTGGATGATGTCGGGCGTCGGTGTGGCCTGGGCGGGCTGGCTGATCTTTGGCGCCTTCAGCTTCGCACTGAAGCCGCGGGCCTATTCCGCGCCGCTGCAGAGCATGCTGCTGTCGTCCAACGCGGCGCCGCTGTTCGGTGCGCTGAACATCTTCGGCGTCGTTTTGGGCGTCTGGCTCGCAGGCCGCTTCGCCAAGCGGCGCCAGATGAAGCTGCCCAGCACCCGCTCCAGCCGTCGCCGCAGTGAGGAAGCAGCGGCTGACGCTGGTGCCGACAGCACGGTGTCGACGATCGCGCCGCACTCCGTCTCACCGCCGGTGAACTGAGCCCGGACGGCCATGCCCCGCGCGGTCTGTCCGCGCTGTGAGCGCCCGGCGTCCACCTGCCTGTGCACCAGGCTGCCGGCCCCGCTGGCGGTGCGCACCCAACTCCTGATCCTCCAGCACCCGGCCGAGGCTGGCCATGCCAAGAACACCGCGGCCTTTCTGACGCTGGGCTTGAGCCCGGCCGCCCGGCTGCTGCGTGGTGAGGTCTTCGATCCGGCCCTGGCCGGTCCCGGCGCGGCATTGCTCTACCCAGGCAACGGCGAGCAGGTGGCGCCCGCCCACGTCAGCCGGCTCATCCTGCTCGATGGCAGCTGGCGCCAGAGTCGCCGCCTGCTGGCCGCCAACCCCTGGCTGTCAGCGCTGCCGCGCTTGGCCTTGCCCGAGTCGCCTGGCCGCTACGCCCTTCTTCGCCGTGCCCACAGGCCCGGCCAGCAGTCGACTTTCGAGGCCGGAATGCATGCTTTGGCCCTGCTGGAAGGCGAGCCGGAACGCTTCGATCCGCTGCGGGCGGCGTTCTTCGCTTTTGTTGATGCAGGCCTGTCACGACGCGGGGAAAGCGGTTTGGCCTAGGATTTCGGGATGTTCTCGTTCCTGCGCCCCCTTTTCACCGCCCTGCTGGCGGCCCCGCTGATCGCTGTTGCGGCAACCCCGGAGGCCGCCACCGAGCATGTGCAGGCCCGGCTGATCTCCAGCCAGGCCACGGTGGCGCCGGGCCAGCGCTTCACGGTGGCGCTGGAGCAGAACATCAAGTCGCACTGGCATACCTACTGGCTCAACCCGGGCGATTCCGGCCAGGCGACCACCATCGCCTGGACCGGTGGTCAAGCGGGCGATATCCAGTGGCCGACGCCCGCCATCCAGGCCATCGGGCCCATCGTCAACTACGGCTACGAAGGCCGCGCCGCGCTGCTGGTCGAGCTGACGGTGCCGGCGGATGCCAAGCCCGGCAGCCGCTTCAAGCCGGCCGCGGAGGTGAAGTGGCTGGTCTGCAAGGACGTCTGCATCCCCGAGCAGGTCAGCCTGGGCCTGGATCTGCCGGTGGCTGCCGAAGCCAAGGCCGGCGCCGATGCGGCCCAGATCGAGGAATGGCGCGGCGCCATTCCCAAGCCGGCGGCCTTCGCCGTGCAGCTCAAGGCCGCGCCTCAGGGGGTGCGCCTCAGCGGCCCGACTGCAGGGGTGACCAAGGCCTATTTCTTTGCCGACACCTGGGGCGCTGTCGCCCACAGCGCGCCCCAGGCCTTCAAAGCCGAGGGCGGCGGCTGGGTGCTGGACATTCCTGCCGGCGACGAGCCCGTGCCCGCCGGCAAGCCGCTGTCCGGCGTTGTCGTGCTGACGACAGGCGCGGGCGACCAGGCCTGGGCCCTGTCTGCGCCCATGCCTGAAGGCGCCGGCAAGGGCCCCGGCCCGGCCGACCTGAGCGCGGCTGAAGCCGGAGCTGCGCCCGCCGCGACGCCATCGCCCGAAAGCGATCTCGGCCTGCTGCCCGCCCTGGCTCTGGCCCTGGTCGGCGGTCTGATCCTGAACCTGATGCCCTGCGTCTTTCCGGTGTTGTCCATCAAGGCCCTGGCCCTGGTGCGCGAGGGCAACCACAAGGCCGAGGGCCTGGCCTACACGGCCGGCGTGCTGCTCAGCTTCGCGGCGCTGGCGGCCGTGCTGATCGCGCTGCGCGCCGGCGGACAACAGGTGGGTTGGGGCTTCCAGTTCCATTCGCCGGTCTTCGTCCTCATCGTCAGCTATCTGCTCTTCCTGGTCGGCCTGAACCTGTCGGGCTTCTTCGACGTGGGTGGCAGCTTCACGGGGCTGGGTTCCAACCTGGCCGCCAAGCAGGGTCTGGCGGGCAGCTTCTTCACCGGTGTGCTGGCGGCCGTCGTCGCCACGCCTTGCACGGCGCCCTTCATGGGCGCGGCCCTGGCCTTTGCGCTGGCACAGCCGGCGGCCGTCATGCTGGCCGTCTTCCTCGCCCTGGGCCTGGGCCTGGCCTTGCCCTTCCTGATCCTGGCCTTCTGGCCCGCCGCCCAGCGCTGGCTGCCGCGGCCGGGCGCCTGGATGGACAAGTTCAAGCAGTTCCTGGCCTTCCCGATGTATGCCGCCGTTGTCTGGCTGCTGTGGGTGCTGGCCCAGCAGGCCGGGCCGGATGGTGTCGCCATGGCCCTGGGCGGCCTGGTGCTGATCGCCTTTGCGCTGTGGCTGCTGCGGGCCGGTCAGGGCCTGGTCAGCCGCGCGGCGATGGTGGCCAGTCTGGTGCTGGCGCTGGGGGTCATCCATTGGATCAAGTTGGTTGAAGCGGCCGACGCGCCCGTCGCCGCCACCGGATCGGCCGTCGAGGCCTACAGCGCCGACCGCCTGGCCGAGCTGCGCGCCCAGAACAAGCCGGTCTTCGTCAACATGACGGCGGCCTGGTGCATCTCCTGCCTCGTCAACGAGCGCGTCGCGCTGTCACGCCCCGAAGTCAAGGACGCCTTCGCCAAGGGCGGCGTGGCCTACCTCAAGGGCGACTGGACCCGCGAGGATCCGAACATCACCGCCGTGCTGAAGGCCCATGGCCGCTCCGGCGTGCCCCTCTACCTCTACTACGCACCGGGCGCCACCGAGGCCCAGGTGCTGCCGCAGATCCTCACCCCGGGCCTCGTCATCGAGGCCCTCTCGACGCCTCCCACCGCTTCCAGGAGTTCGACATGACCTTGCTTCGCCGCAGCCTGCTCGCCGCCCTGATCCTGCCCGCGCTGGCCCACGCCAGCGCCACTGTCGACGCCCCCGCGCCGGCCTTCACGGCCACCACGGCCGATGGCAAGACCGTGAACCTGGCCGACTACAAGGGCAAGACCGTGGTGCTGGAGTGGACCAACCACGACTGCCCCTTCGTCAGGAAGCACTACGGCAGCGGCAATATGCAGACCCAGCAGAAGGCCGCCGCCGCACAAGGCGTGGTCTGGCTGCAGGTGATCTCGTCGGCGCCCGGCCAGCAGGGCTTTGTCGACGGCGCCGGCGCGCAGAAGCTCAACACTGACCGTGGCGCCACACCGACCGCGACGCTGCTCGATCCCAAGGGCGAACTCGGCAGGCTCTACGGCGCCCAGACGACGCCGCACATGTATGTCATCAAGGCCGACGGTACCCTGGCCTACAAGGGCGGCATCGACAGCATTGCCACGCCCGACAAGGCCGACATCGCCAAGGCCGAGCCCTATGTGACCGAGGCGCTTGCTGCCGTGGCCGCCGGGCGCAAGGTGGAGAAGGCGTCGACACGGCCCTATGGCTGCTCGGTCAAGTACGCGAGCTGAATCTGACGCCAGCTTGGCGTCTTTGGTTGGCGGCTTGGCGCACCTCGCGAGTGCGATGCACGGGGCGGGGCACCACACTGACGGTGTCGCCGGTTCCCGGCATTGCACTGAAGAAGGAAGTCGCATGAGCATCGCTCTCGTCACCGGCGCGTCGTCCGGCATGGGCAAGGACACGGCCCGCCGCCTGCTGCAGCTGGGCCATACCGTCTACGTGGCGGCCCGCCGCGTCGACCAGATGCAGGACCTGCAGGCCCTGGGCGCCCTCCCGCTGAAGATGGACATCACCCGCGACGAGGACATCGTCGCCGCCGTCCAGCAGATCACGGCCGGCCACGGCGGCGTCGACATCCTCGTCAACAACGCCGGCTTCGGCCTGTTCTGTCGCACGCCGAGATCTCCTTCCTGCTCGGCTTCGAGGACCCCAACTCCTTCTTCCGCGCCTTCCAGGCCTGGACAGGTTCGACGCCTGAGCGTTGGCGGCAGGCGTCCTAGCTCAGAACACCGACAACCCCGTCTTCGCGACAAACAGTTCCAGCGCCCGACGGCCGAGCAGCGAGTTGCCCGTCGGGTCCAGCGCGGGCGACCAGACGCACAGGCTGAGCTGATCGGGCACCACGGCGACGATGCCGCCGCCCACACCGCTCTTGCAGGGCAGGCCGATGCGGAAGGCGAACTCGCCGGCGGCGTCATAGGTGCCGCAGGTGAGCATCAGTGCGTTGACGCGCCGCGTCTGCGCTTCGCTGAGCACCGGGGTGCCGGCCAGCGGATGGCGGCCGTCGCGACACAGATAGCCGGCGGCACAGGCGACCTGCTCGCACGTCATCGCGATGGCGCACTGGTTGAAGTAGACGTCCAGCACGGTGGCCACGTCGTTGTCCAGCGTGCCGAAGGCCTTCATGAAGTTGGCCAGCGCGGTGTTGCGAAAGCCCGTGTCGGCCTCGGAGCCCGCCACTTCGGCGTCGATGTGCACGGATTCGCCGCACAACCGGCCGATGAGGGCCAGCAACTCGGCCTTGGCATCGCCCTGCGAGACCAGCCGGTCTGCCACCGCGATGGCGCCGGCATTGATGAAGGGGTTGCGCGGGATGCCGCGCTCGCTTTCCAGCTGCACCAGCGAGTTGAAGGCGCTGCCCGAGGGCTCGCGGCCGATGCGGTCCCACATGGCCTCGCCCAGGGCGCGGATGGCCAGGGTCAGCGAGAACACCTTGGACATGCTCTGGATGGAGAAGGGTGTCGCGCTGTCGCCGGCCTGCGCCGTCTTGCCGCCCACGGTGCGCAGCGCCATGCCGAACTGCAGCGGCGACACCCGCGCCAGGGCCGGGATGTAGCTGGCGACCTTGCCGCCGGCCGTGGCCAGCTGGGGGCGCAGTTCGTCGTTGATCTCGTCGAGGATGAGCTGGAAGTTCATGGCGGAGATTCTGGCCTCGAGAATGCCGGCCCATGCAAGCCCTGCTCGATGCCATTGCCGCGACCGCGGACCTTCCCACCGAAGTGCAACGCCTCTTCCACGGACGCGGCGGCTTGCATCCGGGCTGCGAGCATCTGGCGCTGGACCGCTATCCGCCGGTGCTGCTGCTGACCAGCTTCAAGCCGCTGGCCGACGACGAACTGGCCAAGGTGGCTGCGGCGATTGCGGCGCGCTGGCCCGAGGTTTCGTGGGTCTACCAATGCCGCGGCGAGCGCGCCGAAACGCGCCTGATGGCCGGCAGCGTGCCCGAACCCCATGTCGTCACGGAGGCCGGCACGCGCTATGTCGTCCACCTGATGCGCGGCCAGAACCACGGCCTTTTTCTTGACATGGCCGAAGGCCGACGCTGGGTGCGGCAGCAGGTCCAGCCCGGCGCCAAGGTGCTCAACCTTTTCGCCTACACCTGCGCCTTCTCGGTCGTGGCTCTGCAGGCGGGCGCCGACGAGGTGGTCAACGTGGACATGGCGTCAGGCGCGCTGGCCATCGGCCGCACCAATCACGAGCTCAACGGCGTGAAGGCCGGCGCCCGGTTCCTGGCCCATGACATCTTCAATTCCTGGGGCAAGCTGACCCGCGGCGGGCCCTATGACCTCGTCATCTGCGACCCGCCGAGCTTCCAGAAGGGCAGCTTTGTCGCGACCAAGGACTATGCGCGGCTGGCCAGGCGGCTGCCGACACTGCTGGCGCCCGGTGGGCTGGCCTTGCTGTGCCTGAATGCGCCGGAACTGAGCGTGGCTTTCCTGCGCGAGGCCGTGGCCCAGAACGCGCCGGAGCTGGAGTTCCTTGGGCGTGTCGCCAACCCGGTGGCGTTTGCCGATGTCTCGGAGGACCGGGCGCTGAAGGTGCTGGCCTACCGCCAGCCCTGAGCGACGTCGCAGGTCAGGGGAGCCGGGCCAGCTCCTTCAGCAGCTTCTCGCGCGCTGCGGGATCGTTGACCGACTCAGCAAGCCGGTTGAAGAAGACCGCCCGGCTGTCCGTGCCGGCGGCGGCGCGCTTGATCAGCACCTTGGCGATGGGGCCGACATGCTGGGCGAGCAGCACCTGGGCCTTGTCCATCACGGCCTCGTTCAGCGGTCCTCCGATCATGGTGCCGCCGACCGAACCGGCCGTTGCGCCGCGGGAGCCGCCCGCGGACGCAGAGCCGGCCGTGCCGCTGCCCGCCGTGCGGTGATGGTGGCCGCCGGTGACCAGGCTGGCCTGACCGAGGAAGGCGTCGCGGGCGCGCGGGTCGCTGACCTGTTCGGCCAGCTTGTTGTAGAGCTCGTTGATGTCGTGGCACTCGCGCGCCGCGCGACGCACCAGCACACTGGCCAGCGGGCCGACGTGCCTGGCCAGCGTCAGCTCGGCCTGATTGAGCTGGGCCTTGTCCCAGTGCGAGGGCGTTGGTGCGCTGGCGGTGCCGACCGATCCCACCGACCCCGCGGTGCCCGGCAGAGAGCTGCCCGACAGCGACTGCGGCGCATGGGTTGGCGTGGCCAGCGGCTGGACGGGCTTGACGCGCGTCGGCGCCAGCATGACCGTCTTTTCCCAGGACGACTCGTCGATGACCCGGCCCACGCCGGCGGTCAACGCCTGCTTGAATTCCTCGGCCGTGGCGTAGCGATCGTCGGGGCGCTTGGCCAGGGCGCGGGCAATGATGGGGTCGAACCAGCCCGGACGCTCCACACCCTCGACCGTCGACGGCGGCTGGGGCATGTCGTTGACGACCTTGTACATCAGCGCCTCGGTCGTGCCGGCGAAGGGCGCGCGGCCGGTCAGCAGCTGGTAGAGCACGACGCCGGCGCCGTAGATGTCCACGCGCCGGTCCATGGGCTTGCCCAGGAACTGCTCAGGCGCCATGTGGCTGGGCGTGCCCACCATGTAGTGGGTCTGGGTGAGGTTGGTGCTCTCGATGCGGGCGATGCCGAAGTCGGCCACCTTGAGCCGACCGCCGGCCGTCGTCATGATGATGTTGGCCGGCTTGATGTCACGGTGCCAGACGCCCTTGTCGTGGGCGTGGTCCAGGGCATCGAGCAGCTGGCTCATGATGCCGGGGATGTCGGTGTCGGTGAAGCGGACCTTGGCGCTGAGATAGCTTGCGAGCGACCGGCCCTCGACGAACTCCATCGCGATATAGGCGACGTTCTCGTCGCGGCCGAAGTCGTAGACGGCGACGATGCCCGGGTGATGCAGCCGGCCTGCGGCCTGGGCCTCGTTGCGGAAGCGCGAGGCCGGCGCGCCGGGGCTGTCGTCGTCGGCGTCGAGCTGGGTGCGGATGGTCTTCAGCGCGACGGTGCGCTGGATGTCGGGGTCGAAACCCTTGTAGACGACGCCCATCGCGCCTTCACCGAGGACCTCGGTGATGCGGTATTTGCCGAGCTTCTGCGGGTGCTTGGAAGGTTCAGGCATCGAGCAGTTTCATCGCTTGCACCACGCTGGCGCGCATGCGGGAGAAGGAATCGGACAGGGTGGCGATCTCGTCCTTGCCGCCGGTGGCGAACTCGGGCGCTTCCAGGTCACCCTGGCTGACGCGGTCGGCCAGAGCCGACAGCTTGGTGACGGGGCGCACCACCAGCATCCACACCATCAGGTTCAGCACGATGCCGACTGCGACGAAGACGCCGATCAGCGAGGTGATGAAGACCTTGAAGGTCTGGTCGGCGCGCTGCAGTGGCACGCCCAGCGGCACGGAGACGATCTGGGCGCCGATGACCTCGTTCAGGTTCCAGCCGAAGCCGTTGGCCGGGCCGTACTTGGCGACCATGGTGGCCGGGGCGGCCTCGACGCTGCTGTGGCAGGCCAGGCAGGCGGGGTCGGTGATGCGCAGCGGGCGGGCGATGTAGAGCGACGGGCCGGCGGGGGTGTCGCGCACGCCCGAGGTCTCCTTCAGGTCGGCGGTGCTGCGGAACTGGCCGACGATGTCCACTTCCCAACTGGTGGCGCGGTCACGCGGGTTGGTCGGGTTCAGCGTCGCTTCCTTGTAGGCGAACTCGGGGTGCTTGGACAGCAGGGTGCCCAGCACCTCGGTGGCCGAATAGCTCGGCACCGTCTGGGGCAGGAACTCGTTGGCCATCTGCGAGGCCAGCAGTGGCTTGATCTGGGTGTTGGTATAGGCGCGCACGGCCAGCGCTTTCTCCATCAGCATGCGCGCGCTCTCGACGACCTCCTGCTGGGCGTTGTTCTGCAGCAGGTTGCGGGCGATGTAGCCGCTGAGGGCGATGCCCAGGCTCATCACGAGCAGGTAGACCAGATTGAATTTGGCGAGCAGTTTCATGGTGAATTTTTCCCCGAGGGCGGCAATGGTAGTGCGCCCATGTGGCTGAGTGGTTGCGTGCTTGCTCGTGGTTCCCGGTGAATACCGCACAAAAAAAGGGCGCCCGAACGAATTCGGGCGCCCTGGAGCGCTTTCCTAGCCTTTGATGCAGACGACCTGCTTGAGCGTGTGCACCACGTCCACCAGCTCGCTTTGGGCTGCCATGACGGCGTCGATGTCCTTGTAGGCCGCCGGCGTCTCGTCGATGACATCCTTGTCCTTGCGGCATTCGACGCCTTCGGTGGCGGCGCGATGGTCGGCCAGCGTGAAGTGGCGCTTGGCGTCGCCGCGGCTCATCACGCGGCCGGCGCCGTGGGAGCAGCTCTCGAAGCTGTCCGCGTTGCCCTTGCCGCGCACGATGTAGCTGCGCGCGCCCATGCTGCCCGGGATGATGCCCAGCTGGCCAGCCTTGGCGCTCACGGCGCCCTTGCGGGTCAGGTAGACCTCCTGGCCGAAGTGCGTTTCCTTCTGCACATAGTTGTGGTGGCAGTTCACCGCCTCGATGTGGCTCTGGAAGTTCTTGCGGATGACGGTCTTGGCCGCCTCGATGACACGCTTCATCATCAGCTCGCGGTTCAGCGCCGCGAATTTCTGGGCCCAGCTGACCGAACGCACGTAGTCGCCGAAGTAGCGGCTGCCTTCCTCGAAATAGGCCAGGTCGCGGTCCGGCAGATTGGCCTGGTGGCGGATCGCGTCCTGCTTGGCCAGCTCGATGAACATCGTGCCGATGAAGTTGCCGACACCGCGCGAGCCCGAGTGCAGCATGAACCAGACGGCACCGGCTTCATCCAGGCAGACCTCGATGAAGTGGTTGCCCGAGCCCAGCGTGCCCAGGTGCTGGATGTGGTTGGTCTTGGCCAGCTTGGGGTAGTCGCGGCAGAGCTCGGTGAACTCGGGCTCCAGCTGCGCCCAGGCCGTGTTGACCGAGCCGGGCGGCTTCTGCCAGGCGCCGGGGTCGCGATTGCCGGGCTGGCGGCCGTGGGGCACGGCGCGCTCGATGGCGGCACGCAGCGGTGCGAGGTTGTCGGGCAGGTCCTCGGCCGTCAGCGTGGTCTTGCAGGCCATCATGCCGCAGCCGATGTCCACACCGACGGCGGCCGGGATGATGGCCTTGACGGTGGGGATGACCGAGCCGACGGTGGCGCCGATGCCGAAATGCACGTCCGGCATCGCGGCGATGTGCCTGAAGACGATGGGCAAGCGGGCCGCGTTGGTGAGCTGGCGCTTGGCCGCTTCCTCGACGGGCACGCCCTGCGTCCACATCTTCAGCGGGACGCCGCCGGGGACGTCCTCGTGGATGTGTTGGGGTTCCATGGTTGTTCCTTCTGTGTTGGTGGACGCGGCGGGATTCGAACCCGCATCACTGCGACGACCAGGGGCTTGATCCACAGGCCGAGCTGGCGATTGGCAAACGCGCGCCAGTTGACACCCGTCATCGGAGCGGCAACCTGCATCCTCAACCCTACTCGCCAGCCCACTTTCCCGTCGCAACCGGTGTTACCCGGGCCGCCGGCAACTTCAACGTTTTTGGCAGTGGCGCTCCCTTCTGTGCCAGCGCGCCCGAATGTTTGAAAAGGCCCTGCCGGTTTCCCGGCGGGACCTTGCTCAACGCAGCTTCACCAGCCCGTTGAGCACCTGATCCAGACCTCCGAACACGGAGATCTTGTCGATGCGCTCGGCCACGCGTTCCAGCGTTTCCAGCTCCTTCAGGCGCAGGGCGACGGGGTTGTCCTCCATCACCTTGGCCGTGTTGAGCAGGGCGCGCGTCGCGGCGGTTTCCTCGCGGCGGCGGATCACGTTGGCTTCGGCGGCCTTGCCGGCCTCCACCACCTGGGCGAGGATGGTCTTCATCTCGCCCGGCAGCACGATGTCCTTCACGCCCACGCCGTCCAGCTGCAGGCCGAGGCCGGCGAGCTTGGGCGTCACATGGGCGGTCACGACCTCGTCGATGACTGACTTGTTCTCCAGCAGCTCGTCCAGCGTGCGGGTGCCCACCGCCGCGCGCAGGCCGAACTGCAGCTCGCGGTAGAGATGGTCGGCCGGCTTGGCCAGCGCCTGAAAGGCATGCTGCACATCCGTGTAGCGCCAGTTCGCCGAGAGGTTGAGCCGCAGCGCGACCTTGTCACGGGTCAGGATTTCCTGGCCCGTCACCTCCAGCGCCTGCAGACGCAGGTCCACCAGCTCCACGGCCACGTTGCGGCCGAACTTCCAGAACGCATGCGCGCCGGAATCCAGCAGCCGCTCGACCTTGCCGTCGACGCGCAGCAGGCCGACGCCGTGTTCGGGCACCTCCACCTGCAGCACGCCAGCCAGGCCGGTCACCGTGCGCGGTCGCAGTTGCGGCTGCGCCAGGCGTGCGGCGACTGCAGCTGGCAGCTCGGCAGAGGCGCGCAGGTCGATGACCTCGACCTGCACGTCCACCAGGCCGCGCCAGTACAGGCGCCGCGTGGACGGCGGCAGCACTTCGACCAGCACGCCGTTCTCGGAACGCAGGCCGGCCTGGTGCTCGCTGAGCTCGACGCGAAGGAACTCGGCCTCGACGACCGCCGGCTCCTTGGCCATCAGATAGTCGGTCAGCGCGTGCACAAAGGCCGGCGCGCCGATATTGAAGAGCTCGATCTTCAACTCATCCAGGCCGGCGAACAGCCAGTGCGTACCCGGTTGCAGCACGCGTTCGAAATCGCCATTGCGCAGCAGCAGCCCGCGCTCGTTCTTCTTCACAGTCACACGCTTGATCGTCATGGTGTTCTCCTTGTGGTGACGCGTGTAGGGAAAAGGGTGCCGTTACAGGGACCCGAGCGGACGCCGGATGCCAGGGCGTGGAGCCGCGGAGCGCCTTGAGCGTCCCCTCCCTGAAGACGCCCGCGGCTGGCCGTGGATGCAAAACCCCGCTTGCCCGGCGCGCAAGCGCGGGCCGCTGATGCGCGGTCCAGCCGGAGCCGGGGCGCACGTTCGGCATGTGGTCTTTCGACCGGTTGGAGCTAGCGTTCCACGCTAGGTTTGGAGCGGGATTCGAACCCGCGTCAGACGAACTAAGAATTCGTTGCTCTACCCGACTGAGCTATCCAGTGGTGACGAAGCCGGGAGTCGAACCCGAACCCTTGCGGGGCAACCGTGCTTCGCCGTATCGACCGATTCCGGCAGGGCGGCATACGCCGCGGCGACAGGCGATGAAACCTGGCCACGGCGCACCGGCGGGGCGTGGGAACCCCGGCCTGTGAGCCTTTGCCTTTCTCGACAGATTCGTTGCCGCCTCAGCTGAGGCGAGATCCTTTCGGCAGGCGCGCGGCCAGCCAGTCGTGCACATCGGCCCGGATGTGCCGCCCCTTGAGGATGAAGTCCTCGAAACGGCTCGGCACAAAGGGCGCAAACAGCAGCGGCATGCGGGCCTCGTCCGGCGTGCGGTCGGCCTTGCGCGAATTGCAGGCGCGGCAGGCCGCGACCGTGTTCATCCAGCTCAAGGGGCCGCCGCGGCTGGCCGGCACGATGTGGTCCACCGTCAGCGCACGGGCGTCGAAACGCTCGCCGCAGTAGGCGCAGGTGCAGCGGTCGCGCTTGACGAGCTTGGCCTTGCCATAGGTCGGCACGACGTCAAACAGATTCAGCTTCGACGCGCCGCGCAGGGCGACGATGGGCGGTACCTCGATGCGCGACTGATGACCTGTGGCGGTGTTGAAACCGCCGCGCAGCACAGCCAGCGGTTGCTCACAGGCCGACCAGACGACCGCGTCGGTCGCGACCAGGCAGGCGGCCTGCTCCACCGAGATCCATGCCTGGGGGAGGCCGGTGATGTCCAGTTGCAGAACGTCGTGCATGCTGACCTCCTTTCTTTGGGCTTGGCACGATGAATGAAGTGAGTGGCAGGGGCAGCAGGACTCGAACCTGCAACCAGCGGCTTCAAAGACCGCTGCTCTACCGTTGAGCTACACCCCGGCTGAGAAAGATTGGTCCCCTCGGTCCGAGTCGAACGGACACGCCTCGCGGCCCCGGCTTCTGAGACCGGTGCGTCTACCTGTTCCGCCACGAGGGGGCGATGCGCTTGGGGGTGATCGACCGGATTCGAACCGGTGATGCCAGGGTCACGACCTGGAGCCTTCGGCCTCTAGGCGACGATCACCCCCAAGCGCACCTTGGGAAAGAAATGAAATTGGCGCCGCCAGCGGGTTCCGACCCCGCGACCCCCGGTTCGTTCTGGCGCCCTCTAACGGTTAGGTATCCTTGTCTTCTTGCCATGTCTCTTAGAGACGAGTAGCAGGAGGGGGGTCCGGGGGAGGGGACGATGCCAAAACGGTCTGTGGATAACTTTTTGCTCGCGCGCTGGCGCGAAACGACGGCGACGGCGGCGCTCAAGGCGCTGGCGGACCACGCCGTCGAAGATCGAACCTTCAAGCCGCTCGCGAGCAAGAACACGTCGCGGTGGCATGCCAGCGTCGGTGGCCATGACTTTGAGCTGCTTTGCACTGGCTCCCGGTTCTTCGACACGCGTGCCAAAACCGGCGGCGGTGGCGCCTGCTATGCGACCGAAGACGATGACGGCGAGGTCTACTGGTGGTTGAAGGGCGTCTCCACAAAGACAGACGAAGGCCCGACCGAGTGGATGATTCCGCCCGCTGGTGTGAAGGCCATTGAGCTTATGGAGAGGTGGGCAAAGCCCTATCAATCTGCCATTCAACGGGAGCTCGAAATCCTTCGAGGCGCAGACCCCCTTGATCCCGTTATCGCTGAAGCTGCAGCCCATCAGAGCGCTCTGTTCTTAGGGGCGCCGGCGCACAACCCAGGCCTTGTACGGACGCTGAGCACCAGCAGTTGGAACGAGAACCTCAATGAGTACGCGCACAGACATGGGCTCACCTGGGACTTCGCCAGCCATCAGTTCAGGCGGAAGTTCGCAAACTATGCGGCCAGGAGTCGCTTCGGCGACCTCCGGTACTTGAAGGAGCACTTCAAGCACTGGACCATGGACATGACGCTTGGCTACGCGCTAAACGAAGCCCAGGAAATGGAACTCTTCGCTGAGATCGAAGACGAGATGATCGACATCAAGCGCGGCGTGGTGAAGGACTGGCTCGATCCGTCCGAACCTCTGGCCGGTGGTTATGGAACAAATCTGGTTGCCTGGCGGGGCGGTGAAGGCATCACGATGTTCAAGGATCGCAAGGCCATGGTCATCGCCATTGCGGACAGCACTGCGATAAGGTCCAACGGGCACGCTTGGTGCACCGCTGACGATGATCTCTGTGTCGGTAATGATCTGGAGAAGACGCGGTGCGCTGGCGGCTGCGACAACGCCGTAGTCGGCCGAGTGCATGCCCACGTTTATCAAGGTATGTACACCGACCTTAAGGACCTAGCTTCGCTCGACGATATCGGCCCTGGCGGCGCGGCTCGAGTGAGTCGCGACCTGGCCAGATGCCGGGGAGCCTTGCAAACGCTGGGCTATGACCCTGAGTTGGCTGCAGCATGAACCAGAAAGAAGACGACTCGCTTCAAGAGCGCGAGAAGCAGCTTCGACTCCTCGCCAAGCAAATCAAGCTACGTGGTCAGGCGTCTGGGCAGAAGCTGACCTTCAAGGCTGTCGCCGACGCTGCGGGCGTCAGCACAGCGCTGATCCACAACTACTACCCCAAGACCGCCGAGTACATCCGCGAGCTCCAGGGTAAATCGAGCCGCGCTCAGCGCGATGCAAAACACGAGGAACTGGTGGCCGAAAGAGGCAAGACCAAGGCCTTACGGAATGAGGTTCAAGAGCTTCAGCTGAAGATTCGGGCGCTGGCCTCGATCAACGAGACGCTGCTGGTCGAGATTGCTGATCTGCGCGCTCGTGACACCGGCAAGGTTGTCGATCTGTCCTCCCGAAGGCCTGGAAATCGTTAGGAGCAGCCAAGTGCCCTACTCCCCTATGATGCGCCCAGGACTAATCGTTAGTAACGCGCCGGAATGCATGACAGACCGGTGCTCTTCCAGCTGAGCTATGGCGACATGGTCCGGGCGGCACGAGTTGAACGTGCAGCCACCTTCGCAGAAGCAGGTGCTCTACCTGGTTGAGCTAAACCCGGATGTCTGAAGGAAAGGTTGTCGGTGACGGGTTCCGACGCCGCCCAATCGTTGCGGCCGGTTTGCGCCCCTCGAAGCGTGAGCTCGACAAAGGGCTTCGGGTTGAAGGGTGGTACCCCGTGCGGGAGTCGAACCCGCCTCTTCGGCTTGAAGGGCCGAGGACCTCACCGGAAGTCCAACGGGGCATTGGTGCCTCGTGGAGGACTCGAACCTCCAACCCCTGGCTTCGTTGGCCAGTGCTCTATTCCGTTGAGCTAACGAGACATGAAACAAATGCCATCTCGGCTGTGTCCACACGCGACGCGGCTGGCTTGCGCAAGCCAGGGATGCGTCGCTGCACGCGACAGGCGGCCGCCCGAGCGCACATGCACACCGGGCCGGCCGGTGCTTGTGCGTGGGCACACCCGAGATGGGGCAGGGCAACCGAGACGAGTCTCGGCGCCTGCCAGTGGTGAGCGCGCTGCCGATGTGGTCGGCATCGCACTCGATGCGAGTTGTGAAAGAGCAGGCGCTGCGCGTTCGCAGCGGCGCCGAGGAAGCCCCGACGGCGGAAAAGCAAAAGGCCCGGTTCCTTAGCAGGAGACCGGGCCTCGAATGAGCTTGGAAGGTCGGCGTCAGCCGGGTCCTTCACCCGATAGTTTGATGTCATCGAACTCACGACCGCAGTCGTGTGCATAGGCGACCGGGGCGGGATGGCCCGCCAGCTTCGATCCCTGAACCTGTGTCAGCGGCATGGCGTCGCCGCGGCTCAGGGAGCCGGCGAGTTCGATGGCGGTGACGAGATGGCGGTTCATGGCAGGGCGCGAAAGCGGTGGGTCGTCGGTTGATATGAGTGGGAAGCCCAGATGTTCTGAGCGAATATGCGCATTGTTAAGAGTTTTCACGTCGGCGTCAACGCCTAGAATGCTTGTGAAGTGTTTTCACAACACCGATTTTCAACTCGTCCGCCGTGTCCAGTCCCGCCACCATCCGCCGGCTCAACGCCCTCGCGTTGTTCCAGACCTTTGCCGAAGAGCGCATCAACGCGGGGGATCCGCCCAAGGGTCTGGAGGCCGCGTGGGCGACGCGCATCGGCGTCAGTGGTGCGACCTGGTCGATGGCCAAGAGCGGCGCCCGGCCCATCGGCGACAAGCTGGCGCGGCAGATCGAGCACCACTGCGACAAACCCGCCGGATGGATTGACGAGGCGCGTGAGCCGACCGGCCTCACGCCCGCCGAGCAGCAGTTCCTGTCGCAGGCGCTGAAGACCTATCGTGGCACCAACAGCGATGGCCGCAAGAAGCTGCGCCAGCTGTTGAAGGAATTCGGTTCAACGTAGGCCGAGGCGCGTCAGCTTCTTGATGAGGCCGACCCGCGACACGCCGAGCTGGCGAGCTGCCTCGGACTGATTGCCGCCCGCGGCACTCATGGCATCCTGGATCAGGCGGCGTTCCAACTCGTTCAGCGCCGCGTCCAGAACGCCGGCGCTTGCCGCTGGCTCGACACCTCGAGGTGCCTCCGCGCCGTCGCCGGCGGCCAGGCGCAGCAGTTCTGTGTCGACCTCGTGCTGCTCGGGCAGCAGCAGCGCGCCGGCCGATTCGACGATGGCCTTCAACTCGCGCACATTGCCCGGCCAGTCGCGTGCAGTGACCCAGGCCAGTGCACCAGCCGAGAAGCGGGCCTGTGGTGCGCCACGCTGCAGGAAGCGTGCGGCCAGCAGCGGCACATCGGCCATGCGCTCGGCCAGCGGCGGTGTGCGCAGCACCACGCCCTTGAGGCGGTAGTAGAGGTCCTCTCGGAAGCTGCCTTCGCGCACCATGGCCTCGAGGTCGCGGTGTGTGGCGGCGACGACGCGCGCCTCGGCCTGCTTCTGCACGCGGCCGCCCACCGGCACAAAAGTGCCCTCCTGCAGAAAGCGCAGCAGCTTGACCTGCATGGCCGGAGGCATCTCGCCGACCTCATCCAGGAACAGCGTGCCGCCATGGGCCGCCTCGACCAGGCCGGGCTGGTCGCGATAGGCGCCGGTGAAGCTGCCCTTCATGTGACCGAAGAGTTCGCTCTCCAGCAGCTCGGCCGACAGCGCGCCGCAGTGCACGACGATGAAGGGGCCGTCGCGCCGCGGGCTGCCTTCGTGCAGGGCGCGGGCCACCAGCTCCTTGCCGGTGCCCGTGGGGCCCAGCACCAACACGCTGACACGCGTGGGCGCGACCCGTCTCACCATGGCGCGCAGCTGCTGCATGGGCGGCGTCTGCCCGACGAGGCCGAGGTCGTCGGCGCCCTGTTCGGCGCGCAGCTTCACCAGCTCGGCTTCCAGGCGCGACTTGCGCAGCGCGCGGGCGACGACGAAACGCAGCAGGTCGGGGTCGATGGGCTTGGTGATGAAGTCCCAGGCGCCCAGCTCGGCGGCGCGCAGGGCCAGTTCGTGCTCGCCGTGGCCGGTCAGCACGATGACGGGCACGCCGGCCAGGCGCGGGATCAGCTCCAGGCCGCGCTCCGGGTCCATGTGCGGCGGCATGGCCAGGTCCAGCAGCACCAGCTCGGGCCGCTGCTCGGCAAACCGGGCCAGGGCAGCGTCGCCGTCTCCGGCGATGTCGACCTCGTGACCGAGACTGCGCAGGAAATTGCCGCCCAGCCGCTGGAAGGCAGCCTCGTCGTCGACCAGCAGCACGCGGCCGGTTTCAGGATGGGATGGGGTCATGAGGGAAGCTCAGCGTGAAGCAGGTGCGCCAGCCCGGGCGCTCGGTCAGTGCGGCCGTGCCGCCATGCGCAGCCATCACGCGCGCGACGATGGCCAGGCCCAGGCCCGTGCCGCCGGGGCTGCGCGAGGCAAAGGGCTCGAACAGACGCTCACGGATGGCCTCGGGCACGCCGGGACCGTTGTCGCAGACGTGCACGCGCAGTCCGTCGGCGTCGCGCTCGGCGTCGACATGGACGGCGCCGCCACCCGCCGTGCGGCCGTTCTCGATCAAATTGGTCAGGGCCTGCTCGACGCGGCGGGCGTCCAGCACGGCGGGCAGGGGTTGCTGCAGGCCTGAACCCAACTCGGCCTCGGGCGTGCGTCGCGTGACCCGACGCACCAGCTCGGTCACGTCGACCTCGGCGGTACTGAGCTTCCAGGGCTTGGCGTAGTCCAGCAGGTCGCGCGTCAGGTGGGCTATGCGGTCGACCTGGCCGGCCACCTCGCGACGCGTGTCGCTGTCCGCTGTGGCCACGGCCATGGAGATGATGTTGAGCGGGTTGCGGATGTCGTGGGCCACGGTGGCGGCCAGGGCGCCCAGCTCGGCCAGGCGGGCCTGCAGCTGCCGCTCGCGTTCGCGCGCCGCCAGCTGCTGCGCCTGCTCGACACGAACTGCCGCCTCCAGCACCAGGCTGCCGAAGAGCTCGGCCAGATGGCGCTGCCCCGGTGGCGCAGCCGACCAACCTTGCAGGTCCAGCCGCCACGGCGCGCGGCGGCAGTTCAGCCGCGGCAGCGTGGGTTCGTCTTCGGCATCGAACACGACCTCGACCGGCGTGCCCAGGCGCCGGCTCAGCAATTGGCCGGCGACATCGCCCAGCTCGGCCAGGGTCTCGGCCGGCAGCAGGGCCTCGCGCCAGGCCTGCAGGTCGGCGGCAGAGGCCTCACCGCCCGGATAGATCAGCCGCTGCACAAAGCGCCGCAACGGGCCGCTCAAGGCCAGGCAGCCGGCCGCCACGGCCATGCCGCTGAGCCAGCGCGACTCGAAGGGCAGCAGCAGCGGCATCAGGCCGACGATGCCGACGCCGACGGCCAGCAGCAGCGTCCACACCAGGGCGCGGCCGGCCCAGGCGTTGGTGACAAAGACGCCCCAACGCAGCACGCCGTAGACCAGGATGACGGGGTAGAGGGGCAACAGCAGCAGCGGCACCGGGAAGACCGGCACCTGCAACAGCACCAGGCCGTAGCCGCTCAGGCACAGCAGCCCCCACAGGCACGAAGCGGTGACGGCCGCGATCTGTTGCCGCGCGGGCGGCCTGGCGAGTGCCAGCCCGCGCAGCAGCACCGCGACGCCGGCGATGCCCAGGATGATCCAGGCGATGCTGGCCATCCAGCCCAGGCGGCCGGCAATGAAGATCCAGCCGACGCTGTCGCTCCAGGTCAGATGACCGGGCTGGCCCAGCAGCGAACACAGCGAGGCCACGGCACCGAGGGCGTAGGCCGTCGCCACGCCGAGGCGGCCCAGCGGCACGCGGCAGAACACCACGCAGAAGTGGAAGAAGAAGGTCGAGACGAAGGGCGCCATCGACACCAGCCGCAGGGCCACCGGCTCGGCGCTTGGGCCCCACCAGTTGGGCAGCTCGTTGCCCGTGATCCAGACCGCGATGCCGAACAGGAAGGTCGCCAGCAGGCGGCCGCCGGCCACGCGGTCCGACCACCAGAGCAGCACGCCGGCCAGCACCAGGGTCTCGAAAAGCGAGAAGCCCATGGCGAAGCGGATCAGCAGCATAGGGTGTTAACGAAGTTGACAAATGGGGTAGGCGGCACTGTATCCGAGGTATGCGGATTGCAGTGATGATTTCAATGAAATCAACAACTTAGATCGCAAATCAGGGCTGGCACGGTTGTCGCGATAGAGGGGGTATGAACGCCGCCAAGCCCCTCGACCTCTCCGCCCTCATCGGTCCCGCTGCCTGGGCCCGCCTGCCCGCCGCCGTGCAGCGCCGCTTTGCCGCCGGCCACGCCGAAGCGACCTACCGCGGCCTGATGGACATGCGCTGCTCGCGCCTCGGCCGCGTGCTGGCCTGGCTGGTCAAGCCGCTGCGCAGCCCGCTGGCCGCTGTCAACGCCAGTGGCCTGCCGACGACGGTGCGTGTGCGTGCCGTCGGCACCGGTGTCGTCTGGGAGCGGCATTTCGGCGATGGCGCCGGCCGCGTTTTCTCCACCAAGGAGCTCGATGCCAACGGCCGCCTGCAGGAGCGCACCCGCGGCGGTCTGGGCATGGCGCTCGACGTCTTCGAGCACGACGGCGCCCTGGTGTTCCAGAGCCACCGTTACTTCCTCGACATCGGCGCCCTGCGCCTGGTCATGCCTCGCCTGCTCAGCCCCGGCACCTGCCGCGTCGAGCACCGCGACCTGGGCCACGGCCTGTTCCGTTTCACCCTTTCCATGAGCCATCCGCTGTGGGGAGAAACCTTCCACCAAACCGGCGTGTTTGTTGACCCCTCGCCCAGCTTGCCGGGCTGAACGCCGGCAAGTCTGGTCGATCCCCCGAGGGGATGGCGATGCCTGCCGGAATGACCGACAGGCATCGCCCAACGCGGGCCGGCTAGGGAGCGGCCCGGCGCTCGGCCCGCAAATGCACACAACCAAGGATCACTGACATGAACACCCTCTTCACCCTGCTCAGCGTCCAGGCCGTCATGGGCGCCTTCGACAACCTCTGGCATCACGAGCTGCAGGCCAAGCTGCCGCAGCGACCTTCCGCCCGGCGCGAGCTGGCCCTGCACACGGCGCGGGAGGCCATCTATGGTGTGGTCTTCATCGGCCTGGCCTGGTGGCAATGGCAAGGGCTGTTCGCCGCCTTGCTGGCCGCGCTGCTGGGCGCCGAGGTCGTCATCACCCTGGCCGATTTCCTCGAGGAGGACCGCAGCCGCAGCCTGCCGGGCTTCGAGCGTGTGTTGCACACGCTGCTGACCATCAGCTACGGCCTCTTCCTCGCCCTGCTCGCCCCGGTGCTGTGGCGCTGGGGCCAGCAGCCGACAAAGCTGCTGCTGGTCGACAACGGCTGGTGGGCACCTTTGCTGACGGCCTACGGCGTCGGCGTGGCGGGCTGGAGCCTGCGCAACCTGATCGCCGTGCGCCGCCTGGGCCGCATGACGACGCCAGCCGCTCAGCCCGCCTCGATGCGCCGCCAACCCGCCGTCCTCGTCACCGGCGCCACCGGCTTCGTTGGCCAAGCCGTGGTGGCCGATCTGGTTCGCGACGGCCGCCGCGTCATTGCTTTGTCGCGCGACCTGCGCCAGGCGCGCAGCCTGTTCGGGCCCGGCGTCTGGGTGGTCGACGATCTGGACGCCATTCCGTCCGAGACCCGCGTCGAGGCCATCGTCAACCTGGCCGGCGCCCGCGTGCTGGGCATGCCCTGGACGGCTGCGCGCCGCCGCGAGCTGGTGGGCAGCCGCGTCGGCATCACGCAGCGGCTGGTGGCGCTGATGCGTCGCCTGGAAGAGCGTCCCCGTGTGCTGGTCAGCGCATCGGCCGTGGGCTTCTACGGCGCGGTCAACGACGGCTCGCCCTGCACCGAGGCCGGCCTGCCCAAGCCAGGCGAATTCCAGTCCGACCTGTGTGCCGCCATCGAGCACGAGGCGCGCCGCGCCGAGGCTCTGGGCGTGTGCGTCGTGCGGCTGCGCTTCGGTGTCGTGCTGGGTCGTGAGGACGGTGCCTATCCCATGCAGGCCCTGGCCGCGCGGCTGGGATTCGGTTCGGTGCTGGGCAGCGGCAAGCAGCCTGCGCCCTGGCTGCATCGCGACGATGCCGTCGGCTTGATCCGCTTTGCGCTGGAACAGACCGAGCTTGCCGGTGCCGTCAACGCCGTCGCGCCCGACACGCCGCAGCAAGTCGAGTTCGCCCGGGCCCTGGCCGCATCCTTCGGCCGCCGCGCCTGGCTGCGCATGCCGGCCTGGCCGCTGCGCATCCTGGCCGGCGAGATGTCGACGCTGCTGCTGGACGGCCAGAACGTTGTGCCCGTCGCTGCGCTGGCAGCCGGCTATCGCTTCCGCCACCCGACGCTGCCGGCCGCCTTGGCGGACCTCGCCGCGCGGCATGATGCCGGCCATGAATCCCTCGCCCATTGACCGCTGCAACGACGGCAGCGCCCGACCGCCGCGGCTGCGCCGCGACATCAACCTCGGCACCCTGGCCGAGCTGCCGCGCGCCTCCACCGGCTGGCGCGCGACGCATGCCGAACAGCTCGCCCTGCTGAAGGCCGACGGCCACGAGGCCGTGCAGATCTGGCAACCGACCGCCGAGGCGGCCCAGGCCGCGCGCGATGCCGGCCTGGCCGTCACCGGCATCTGCCGCGCACTGACCCCGCCAGACGTGGACAGCATCGTGCGCGAGCAGCGCGACCTCGGCTGCGAGATCACCACGCTGCACGTCGGCCATTCCTTCGAGACCGATGCCGAGATGGATGCGCTGGCCGCCGCGGTGCTGGAGGCCTCGGCGCGCCGCGGCCACCCGATCTATGTCGAGACCCACCGCGGCACGATGGCCCAAGACCTGCGCCGCACGCTGGACCTCGTTGAACGCTTCCCCGAGCTGCGCTTCAATGCCGACCTGTCGCACTGGTATACCGGCCACGAGCTGACCTATGGCGGCGAGTTCTACGACCGCGCCGCGCGGCTGCAGCCGGTGTTCGAGCGCGTGCGCTTTCTGCATGCCCGCGTCGGCAACCCGGGCTGCATCCAGACCGGGCTGGACGATCCGGGCGACTACATGAGCCACTTCCGCTGGATGTGGCAGCGCTGCTTCGAAGGCTTTCTGCGCGGGGCCCAGCCCGGCGACTTCCTGAGCTTCAACGCCGAGCTGCTGCCGCAGAAGATGGGCGCCGACTTCTGGCTGCACTACGCCCAGCCGCGCCGCGAGCTCATCGGCGATGCGCTGGGCGGCGAGCCCAGCGACCGCTACGACGACGCCGCCCGCCTGTGGCAGATCGCCAGCGAGTGCTTCGAGACCGCGCGAATGGCGGTCAGTCCGCAGCGCTGACGATCAGCGCCACGTTGCTGCCACCGAAGGCGAAGGAGTTGGACATCGCGGCCCGCAGCCGCGCATCGCGCGCCCCATCGGTGACGAGGTCGACCTGTGCGCTCAGCTGGCTGGTTTGCACATGGGCGCTGGGCGGCAGCGCCTGGCGGCGCAGGGCCTGGACGGTGGCGACCAGCTCCAGCGCGCCGCCCGCGCCGATCAGGTGGCCGTGCAGGGCCTTGGTGGCCGACACCGGCACGGCGCGCGTGCCGAAGACGGCCGCGATGGACTCGGCCTCGACAGCGTCGCCGACCTGCGTGGCCGTGCCGTGCGCGTTCACGTAGCCGATGTCGGCGAGCGACAGGCCGGCCCGGCTCGCATCGCGCAGGGCCGCGGTCATCGCGCGGACCTGGCCGGCGGCGTCGGGGCGGGACAGGTGCACCGCGTCGACGCTGTGGCCATAGCCGGCCAGGGCCGCCAGCGGCGTGGCACCGCGTGCGCGGGCATGGGCTTCGGTTTCGAGGATCAGGGCTGCGGCACCTTCGCCCAGCACCAGGCCCTTGCGGGCGTCGTCGAAGGGGCGGCAGCTCTGCTCGGGCTGTTCGACGTCCAGCGGCGCCATGACGCCCATGGCCTGCCAGCCCAGGGCACTGCCGATGTGCAGCATGGCCTCGGAGCCGCCCACCAGGGCGATGTCGGCGCGGCCATTGCGCAGCAGCCACAGCGCCTCGCCGATGGCCTGGGCCGAGGAGGCGCAGGCGTTGGACACCGCCAGCTGGGCGGCGCGCAGCTGGTGGCGCATGGCCAGGTGGGAGGCGGCCGAATTGGCCATCACGCGCACCACCGTGTAGGGGTGCACGCGTGGCGGCCGCGCCGTGAACATCTGTTGGTAAGACGCCTCTATGGAGACCGAGCCCCCGAGGCCCGTGCCCCAGGCGATGGCGGCGCGATCGGGGTCGGGCGCGGTGGCGGGCAGGCCGGCCTGGGCCCAAGCCTCGGCGGCGGCCTCCAGGGCCATCAGGCTGTGGCGGTCATAGAGGTTGCGCTGGGCCGGCGCCAGGCCGGGCGCCAGCGGCACCGTCACGGCCGCGGCGGCAAAGGGCCTGAGCGCATGCTCCTGGCTGCCCGGCTGGGCCGAGATGCCCGAGCGGCCGGCCAGCAGGGCGTCGGCCAGCGCGTCTGCACCGGCGCCGAGGGCGCTGACGCCGCCCAGGCCGGTGATCCAGACGGACATCAGGCCGCGAGCGGCTGGGCCTTGGCCGCAAGCAGCTCGTCGACGAGGGCGGCAAGGCCGGCCAGGGTCGGGTTCTGCAGGGCGCGATCGTGCTCGATGCTGACGTGGAAGTGGTCTTCGACGGTGAACATGAAGTCCACCAGGCCGAGGGAGTCCAGGCCCAGTTCGAGGAAGGGCGTGTCGACCTTGTCGTTCAGGGTTTCAGCACCGAGTTCGCGCTGGGCGATGGTGCAGAGTTGTTCAAGCGTGCTGCTCATGGCGAGCTCCGGAAGTCAGGGGAGAGAGATGCGCCAGCGGGTGCCAGCGCAGCAGGAAGTCGCGCACCGTGCGGGCGACGACGACGCGTTCGTTGTCCAGCGTCAGCATGTGATAGCTATCGTGGAACCAATGCACCTCGGGTGGGCTGCCGAGGCGGTCCTGCAGTTCGTGGACGGTGCGCGGACCCGCCACATCGTCTTCGGTGGCATGCAGCACGACGGCGGGTGCCGCAAGCTGCCCGAGGCGGCCGCGCACATGGCGGATCAGTCGCGTGGCTTCGTACAGCGAGGCGGCCGACAACCGCGCGGCGCCGACGGCCGAGACCTTGTCCGACGCCATGGCCTGCTCGACCCAGGCGCGCAGGCGCTCGTTCTTGAGGCCGAAAGGCGTCGTTTCCTTGAAGCTCATGCGCCGGCGCAGCATGGGCAGATAGGCCAGCGGCAGCAGGCGGCGCCAGGGCGAGACGTTCCAACCGTCGAAATGCAGGGTCGTGGAGATCAGCACCAGGGCCGCGGCCGGCCGTCGCGCGGCCAGGGCCAGGGCCAGCACCGCCCCCATGCAGAGGCCGCCAACGGCGACGCGGCCATGCTCGGCGGCGAGGCGATCGAAGGCCGCCTCGGCCTCGGCCAGCCAGTGTTCGAAGGGCGGTACGGGCAACTGCTCGCCGGTGACGCTGCTGACGCCATAGCCGGACATGGCCGGCACCTCGACGACATAACCCACTTCACGCAGCGACTTGGCAACCGGGGCCAGTTCCAGCGGGTTGGCACAGAGGCCGTGAAACAACAGCACCGCGGGGCGGCGCTCAACTAACGCTTCCATGGCGGGAAGTGTCGAAAACGGGTCCGTCACTGCCATGACTCCGGCCTTGCCAGGAGCTGACGCCGGGCCCCGTTAACACTCTGGAAACAAGGTGCGCGACAGGCATGCGTCAGCAGGGCGGCCGCTCTCGGGCCATACTTCCACACCATGCGCATCCTGCTCGTCGAAGACGACGAACAACTCGTCGAAACCACCGCCCGCGCCCTGCGCTCGCAAGGCTGGGTCGTGGACTGCACCTCACGTGGTGAACCCGTGCCGCGCTCGCTGCGCGAGGACGCCTACGACCTTCTCATCCTGGACATCGGCCTCGCCGGCATCGACGGCTTCGAGACGCTGCGCCGCGTGCGCGCCGAGAGCATCGCCGTGCCCGTCCTCATCCTGACCGCCCGCGACGCCGTGGAGGACCGCGTGCGCGGCCTGGAAGGCGGCGCCGACGACTATCTCGTCAAGCCCTTCGCGCTGACCGAACTCGTCGCCCGCGCCCGTGCCCTGGTGCGGCGCAGCCAGGCCCGCACCAGCAATCAGCTGCAACTGGCCCGCCTGCGCATCGACCAGGAGGCGCGCCGCGCCTACATCGACGATGAGCCCCTGGCGCTGTCGGCCCGCGAATGGGATGTGCTGGGCTTTCTGATGGCGCGCTCCGGCAAGGTCGTGCCCAAGGAGCACATCGCGCTGGCCAGCAATGCCTGGGACCAGGGCGTCAGCGACAACGCCATCGAGGTCTGCCTGTCGCGCCTGCGCGCCAAGATCGAGCCGGGCGGCGTGCAGCTGCGCACCGTGCGCGGCCTGGGCTACCTGCTCGAAGAAATCGGCTAGAAATGCTGCCCCTCGCCCGGTCTCGCCCCGCTGAACGCGGGCAAGCCCAGTCGGTCTTGCAGACCGCGCTGCGGCATGAGCCGCAGCTCTTCGGCAGGCACATGCCGCCCACTGGGCGCCATGTGTCCGGCCTCAGCCCCCGGGGGGACGGTCATGCTTGCGGCATCGAGCCGCAAGCACATCGCCAGAGCGGGCCGGTTTGGGAGTGGCCCGGCGCTCGGCCCGCAAACGTGGTTCACTGACTTGGTGGAGCGCGCACGCTCCAGCCTGCAGCGGAGGCTGTTCGGCTGGCTGATGCTGCCCCTGCTGATCGCCCTGCCGGTGCTCGGCACGGCCCTCTACGAGCAGGTCAGGCACAGCGCCCAGAGCTGGCTCGACGAAGGCCTGGAGGACACGGCCCTGACCCTGGCCGGCCAGATCGACCTGCGCGGCGGCGAGCCTCGCATCGAGGTCAGCGCCACCATGGACCGCGCGCTGCGTTTCGACCGCCAGGACGATGTCTTCTATCTGGTGCTGTCGCCGCGCGACGAGGTGCTGCAGGGCGATGCCGGCCTGACCGAGCTGCAGCCCCGGCTGGCCCCGCAGGCGGCCGGTCATTCCTACTATGGCGACGTCAGGCTTCGCGGCCGCGAGCTGCGCCTGGTGCAGCTGGGCCATGACTGCGGCAGCGGTGCCTGCCAGATCCTGGTGGCCGAGACCCTGCACAAGCGCGACGCTCTGCAGCGCGAGATCGGCGGCCTGGTCGCGTTGAATGGCGTCAGCCTGGCGCTGCTGCTGGGCCTGGCGGGCTGGTGGGCCATCCGTCAGGGCATGGCGCCACTGACGGGCCTGAGCGCCGAGCTGGAACACCGTGACCTGCACCGCCTGACGCCGCTGACGGCCAGTCTGCCGCGCGAGCTGGTGCCCCTGCAGGCGGCCTTCAATCGCCTCTTCGAACGCCTGGGCCGGGCGGCCGGCGCCCAGCGCGAGTTCCTGGCCGATGCGGCCCACCAGCTGCGCACGCCGCTGACCTCGCTGCAGACCGAGATCGAGCTGGCCATGCTGGAGCCGCACGACCAGCGCGTGGACCCCATGCTGGAGAGGCTGCGTCAGCGTGTCGTGCGCAGCGCTCGCCTGGCCCAGCAGCTGCTGTCGCTGGCGCGCACCGAGGACCGCAGCGTCGACGTCGACCAGCGCATCGACCTGCGCGACATCGCGATGGAAAGCGGCCAGGACTGGGCCCACCGCGACCTTCCCAGCGGCGTGGACCTGGGCTTCGAGCTGGCCGAGGCGCCGGCCCTGGGCCACTCCTTCCTGCTGCGCGAACTGCTCGAGAACCTCATCCACAACGCCGTCAGCTATGCCGGCGCCGGCGCCCGCATCACGGTGCGCTGCGGCAGTGACACCGGCGGGTCCTGGCTGGAGGTGGAGGACAACGGCCCGGGCATCGCACCGGCCGATCGTCCGGCGGCCATGCAGCGCTTTCGCCGCGGCGACTCCGCCACCGGCACCGGCAGCGGCCTGGGCCTGGCCATCGCGGCCGACATCGCGACCCGCCACGGTGGCCGCCTGGAGCTGCTGGATGCCCACGCAGGCCCCGGCCTGCGGGCGCGGCTCAGCCTGCCGCCGCCGCCATGGGATCCAGCCCCAGCTGCTTGAACAGGTTCATCGCGACGACGACGCGCCGCCCCGGCGTGGCCGGCACCTCGTGCATGGTGATGCCGGGAAACATGATCAACGTGCCGGGCCGCGGCTGGTAGGCGCTGGTCTTGGAGAAAACCAGCGGCGCGCAGCCGGTCTCGGCTTCCAGGTAGACGACGCAGCTCAGGTCGGCCGGCCAGTGGTTGTGCGGGGCCGTGTAGTCGGCCTGCTCGTAAATGGCGCCCCAGCAGTGGGTGACCAGCAGGTCCAGGCCGAGTGAGTCGAGCTCGCCCGACCAGGCCTTGGGCGCCGCCGCCTTGGCGATCTCGACGACGCTGGCGCACAGCGGCATCAGCTTGGCGTTGAGCATGTGGCTCTTCCACGGGCTCATGTAGACCGACTTGACGTTGGATTCGGGCGATTGCGGATGGCTGATGCGCAGCTCGTTGATGGCCTCGCGCGCCAGCTGCAGCCGGTCGGCGATGGGGCCCAGCTCGGCAATGATGACCGGCAGTTCGGTCTGCACGCTGGCGCCGACGACGTGGACGGAGGAGGACTCGCTCATGCGGCGATTTTGTCCCGCGCTCCAGCGCGTCGGGGCGCCGATGTCAATGGCGAAGCCGTCCCTGTTTCAGGGGCCGTGACGTCACGGAGATGCAACCGGCCCTTGTCAGGCTAGCGTCCCTCGCGGAGCCGCTGCAGTCCGTCGCTCCGTCAGCCCCCGGCGCCCGCCGGGTTCATTCGCTCTCCACCAAGGAACTGAATTGAAGAATGCACTGATCGCGACGCTGCTGCTGGGCCTGGCCCTGGGCGCGTCGGCCAGCGAACAAAGCGTCTGCACCGGCACCAACAAGGGCGCCTTCCTGACCGGCACCGTGACGACGGCGCCCAAGTTCGCCGCCGCCACCCAGACCATCCAGGGCATCAAGCTCTCCCACACCCGGCTCAGCCTGCGCGCCGACCAGGACGGCAAGACCTATGACGTCGCCATGGACAACGTCTATGCCGTCGACTACGTGAAGAACTCCAGCGCCATGCCGGCGTCGCTGGCCGCCATCAAGGTCAACGACCGCCTGGAGCTGTGTGGCGCCAAGTACACCAGCGGTGTCGGCATCCATTGGGTGCACAGCAACTGCGGCGACGTGCCGACGACGAGCGCGCCCAATGGCTGGGTCAAGAAGTTCTCGTCCAGCGGCAGCGTGGGCAGCAACCTCGAGCGCAGCCAGACCTACTGCTACCTCTGGGACTGAAGCCATGGTGATCAAGGCTTGGCACGCAGGGCTCGCCGCATTGGTGGTGCTGGCGGTGCTCGGTCTGGTGGCGGCGCCAGCGCCTTCTGCTGACGTCGCCGCCGCGCCTGAACGCCCCGTGCAGGCGTTGCAGCTGCCTGCCGCGCCACCGGTGCGGCCGCCAAACACAAGGCCGAATGTGGTGCTGAACACGCCCGCGCCCAACGAGCTGGACCGACTCGTGGCCCTGGCCCGTCGGGGCGATGCGCGCGCCAACCATGCGGCCTACCGTGCCCTGTCTGCCTGCGTGGCACCCGAGGTCGAGAAGCCGCCGTCCTGCCACGGCCTGCCGGCCTCCTTGCTGCAGGAGAGGCTGCGCTTTCTGGGCGAGGCAGTTCGTGCCGGCCTGCCGGCCGCGCAGATCGATTTCTTCATGGAAGGCCCCGACGCCCTGCAGGCCCTGGACCCCGATGCGCTTCAGGCCTGGCGGGCCCAGGCCCTGGCCGGGCTGCAAGGCGCCGCTGCCCAGTGTGAGCCCTTCGCGATGGGCCTGCTGGCGACGCTGCATGACGCCGGCGAGCTGGCGCCGCGTGATGCCGTCCAGGCCGTGGCCTATGCCGTTGCCGACGGCCTGGTGCGCCACCGCCCGCCGGGTGATGAGCTCCTGCGCGACCGCCTGGCCGAACCCATCGCCGATGCCGAGCTGGCCGCCGCGCGCCAGCAGGGCGAGCGCCTCGCTGCCGCCTGCCGCTGAAGTTCCATGCCCGGCCGCTTGCAAGCGGCCGGTCCTTCGTCAGGCGTCGGACGGCCCGCAGTGGGCTGTCCTCTGTCCGGACTCAGCCGAGCGCGTCGTACAGCGCCTGCATCTCCTGCGTCAGCTTGTGGCGCGCATCGAGATGGATCATGGGCCGGCTGAGCTCATGCGATTCCTTGACCTTGACGCTGCTGGACAGATAAGGCTCCAGCACCGGCAGGCCCTCGTCCAGCAGCTCCTGCACGACGCGCTGCGGCAGCGAGGCGCGGGCCTGGAACTGGTTGACGACGATGCCCTCGACCGACAGCTCGGGCGCATGGTCGGCGCGTATCTCCTCGACGGCCTCCAGCAGGCCATAGAGGGCGCGGCGCGAAAAGTCGTCGCAGTCAAAAGGGATGAGGCAGCCCTGGGCGGCAATCAACGCCGAGCGCGTGTAGAAATTCAGCGCGGGTGGCGTGTCGATCCAGATCTCGTCGTATTCGTCCGCCAGCGGCAGCAGCGCGTCGCGCAGCTTGTAGATCTTGTAGCGGCTTTCCAGCTTGCCGTGCAGCTCATCCAGCTCGGGGCTGGCAGGCATCAGGTGCAGGTTGTCCCAGGGCGTCTCGGTGACGAAGTCGGTGGCGGCGGGCGGGCGCACGGCGAACTTCAGCGTCGACTCGAAGAACTCGGCCGAGCCGGCGGCGCCTTCCTCCAGCGCATCGCCCATCAGATAGCGGCTGGTGTTGCCCTGGCGGTCCAGGTCGATGACCAGCACGCGCTTGCCGGCGGCCGCGGCGATCGCCGCCAGGTTGCTGGTGATGGTGGACTTGCCCACCCCACCCTTCTGGTTGAACACGACTCGCCGCATCGCCACTCCTTGCTGCTGCTGGATGCGGCGATTGTGCACTGCACAAAAGTCAGCCGGCGGCGGTGTTTTTCAGCGGATGCGGGATGCCGCCGTCGCCATAGCTGCGCAGCACTTCGGCGATGACGACCTGGTAGCCCTTGAGCCAGCGCGCCTGGGCCTGCTTGGCCTCGCGGTGGTCGGGGTGGCCCATCAGCTGCTGCAAGGCCTCCATGGAGTCCCAGTAGTAGACGTTGGAGATCAGGCCGGTGGCCGCGTTCTCCCAGGCCTCCTCGCCCAGGTAGCCCGGGATGGAGCGGGCGACCGCGGCGATGCGCTCGTCCAGCGCGAAGAAGTCGGCGTCGTAGTCGCCCTTGGCGAAGGTGAAGGTGGAGGTGTACATCGTTCTGTTGTCTGCCGAGGCGTCAACGCGGCCAGTGCTTGATCGCGCGCTCGATTTGCTCTTTGCGAATAAGCAAATCGTCTTGAAGGCACCAGCACAAGAAAGAAGCAACAATGCGCTGCTGATCGTCGGTGCACAGGTACTTGAAGTTCAGATGCGCTGGTGCCGGATTCTTGGTTCGGCCGAAGGTTGCCAATGCGTTGACCGTGTAGTCGAAGACCAGAGAACTGGGTTGGTGTGTATTTCGCGTGCACCAAGCCATATACGCGGGCACGGCCGTGAGCAGCTCGTCGGCCGGCGGGTTTGCGAAAAGCAGGTCTGCATGCGCTTCGATGAACTCATCGTTCGGCCACTCTGCCTTGGTGGGGAAGGCCCGACAAATCGCTTCCTCCATGGACTTGGACCGCGTCTCGTCCATCGCCTTCACTGTTCCAGCGCGCGCTCAACAAAGCGGCGCGGCACCGTGGTCTTGGGCACGCGCACCGGGAACCAGGAGCGGATGTCCTGCTCGATGCCGATGCCGTGCATGAAGTTGTAGAGGCCCTTCTTCAGGCCCTGGCCCAGGCCGTCGTGGTCGGTGGGCGTGGGGTCGATGAAGGCGATGTCGTTCTTCGCGAAGCGGCCATCGGCGGGCAGGGGTTGCAGCGTGACGCCGTACTCCGCGGGGTTCATGCCGACCGGCGAATGCACCGTGCAGGCGAAGCGATGGAAGAAGCCGCTGTGGATGCAGCCGTTCTCGAACAGCTGGCGCACATACTCCAGCGCGTCCACCGTGTCCTGCGTCGTCTGTGTCGGGAAGCCGTACATCAGGTAGGCGTGGACGAGGACGCCGGCGTCGGCAAAGGCCTTGGTCACGCGCGCGACCTGCTCGACCGACACGCCCTTCTTCATCAGTTTGAGCAGCCGATCGGACGCCACCTCCAGGCCGCCCGAGATGGCGATGCAGCCGCTGTCGGCCAGCAGCTGGCAGAGCTCGGGCGTGAAGGTCTTCTCGAAGCGGATATTGCCCCACCAGCTGATGGCCACGCCACGGCGGATCAGCTCCTCGGCGAGGGCCTTGAGTGCCTTGGGCGGCGCGGCCTCGTCGACGAAATGGAAGCCCGTCTGGCCCGTCTCCTTGACGATGGCCTCGATGCGATCCACCAGCACTTCGGCCGAGGCGGCCTCGTAGCGCGAGATGTAGTCCAGGCTGACGTCGCAGAAGCTGCACTTCTTCCAGTAGCAGCCATGGGCCACGGTCAGCTTGTTCCAACGCCCGTCGCTCCACAGCCGGTTCATGGGGTTGAGCATGTCCAGCAGCGACAGATAGCGGTCCAGCGGCAGGCCATCCCAGGTCGGCGTGCCGACGTCGTCGAAGGGCACATCGGGCTCGACGAAGTTGGTGTACTTGACCTGGCCCACGTCGCGCCAGAACGTCCGCACCAAGCGGGTCTTCGAGCGCTTGCCGGCCACATGCTCCAACAGGGCCAGCAGTGGCCGCTCACCGGCATCCAGCGTCACATAGTCGACGAAATCGAAGACGCGCGGCTCGGCCAGTTCGCGCAGTTCGGTGTTCACATAGCCGCCGCCCAGCACGCAGACGACTTCGGGCCGCGCGGCCTTGACGCTCTGGGCGATGCGCAGGGCTGCGTAGACCGAGCCGGGGAAGGGCACGGACAGCAGCACGACGTCAGGGTTGTGCTGCTCCAGCGCGGCCAGGGTCAGCGCATGCAGCGTGCGGTCGACGAGATTGGGTGGCGCGGCCAGGGCCTGGGCCAACGGGTCGAAATGGGCCTGGGCCGCAGCCAGGGACTCGGCGTAGCGAACGAACTCGAAGCGTCCGTCCACCGCGTCGCGCAGCACGTCGGCCAGGTCGTTCAGGAACAGCGTGGCCAGGTGGCGGGCGCGGTCCTGCAGGCCGAGGGCACCAAACGCCCAGGCGAGGGGATCGCCGCCGTCCTCGTCGACATAGTTGTCCAGCGACGCGAAGCGGGCGCCCTCGGGCAGGAAGGTGCGGGTGTTGATGCGATGCGCCAGCGTCGGATCGCGGCCTTGCAAGAAGCCGAGGACGCGCGAGGCAGCGGCGGCAATGGCGTCGAACTCGGCGGCAAACCACGCGGTCTGCGGTGTGCGCTTCGGTTCCGGCAGGGCCTGCACGGCCTCGCGGATCTGCGTCAGGCCGGCGGGTGAGAACAGCTCCAGCACCAGCGTCAAGGCCAGGTCCACCTGCTGCGCGTCGATACCGCGCGAGCGCAGGAAGCCGGTCAGGTAGGCGGTGGACGGGTAGGGCGTGTTCAGCTGCGTCATCGGGGGGATGACGGCGAGCACGCGGGGAGACGGGGACGACATGACTGGATTGTCCCCGCAGCAGACGTCCGGGCGAACGCGGGTGCCTACGCGCTGAACTCGACGTAGGTGTGGTTCTCGCCGTCCAGTTCTCGAAGGATGATTTTCGAGATGCGCTCCCAATCGCCGCCGGCGAGGCCGGCTCCGATCTTGGGGTAAGCAATTCGTTTGCCGGAAAACTGTGATTTCACGGCGCGCATGACGCCCACGATGGCGTCGTAGTCAGCTTTCATGCCGGACCCGCGCCAGTGAAGTTGCGTGTAGCCGTTCACGATGACGAAGGATGCGCTGGGTCGATCAATCTTCGCGAAGGAGATGGTGCCCAGCTTGGCTGGATCTCCCTTTGCAGTGGCGAGGTCCGCTTGATAGGCCTCAGGGAACTGCTGCTTGATCGACAGCGCCAGACCTTTGCCCATCACGCACTGGCAATTGCAGCCTTGAATGATCACGTCGAAGGCGCCATCCAGCGTGAGTTGCAGGAGGTCGCCGCGAACGGTTTGCATGGGGGTGTGCATGTGCTTTGAGAACGAGAGACAGGCAGGCTATGCGGTCGGTTGTCCCGCCATCATCCCTGTTGGAACCAGGTGGAAGTCGCTGCGCACCTCGAAACTATCCGAGCGCCAAGTCCAGCAGCAGCCCCAGATGCACCGGTGCGCTGCCGCGTGCGATGCCGTCCAGACGGCCATCCCCGCCCAGCCGCAGCGCCGGCTCGTGGAAATACATCTGGTCGCGCTCCAGGACGCCCGCCTTGGCGACCATGGCGTCCAGGGTCTCGGCGTGCAGGTGGTCCACCTGGTTGTCGGGATCGTCCAGCCATTCGTTGAAGAACTGTTCCAGCGACCAGACCGTGCAACCGCTCTCCGAGGTATGCGGGTTCAGGAAGGACACGTCTTCGTCACCGTCCTCGCTGAGCCGGCGGTAGTAGAAGAGCGTGCCCATGGCGCTGAGGGCGATGGGCAGGCGCTCCATGTCGGGCTCGTCGCGCATCAGCCAGCCCCACAGGTTCTCGCTGTAGAGGTCGGGGTCGATCAGCTGGATCAGCCCCCGGCCGTAGAAGCCGAAGCCGTGCTGTCGCCAAAGCGCCAGCAGCGGCGCGGGCAGGTGGTCGGCATAGCGGGCGAGTTGCTCGGCAGTGGCCGGCTTCACGCCGGCAGCGGGAGGATGGCGTTGCAGGAAGGGCGCCAGGCCCGGCGTCGCCACGGCCTCAGCGGCAGGCTCGTTCATCAGCCCCAAGGCCTTCATGAGTCGCTGGAAAGGCTGCATCAGCCGCCCAGCCAGCCGGCCAGCTTCTCCGCAATCATCAGCGTCGGCGAATTCGTATTCCCGCTCGTGATCGTCGGCATGATGCTGGCGTCGGCCACACGCAGGCCCGACACGCCGCGCACGCGCAGCCGCGAGTCGACGACGGCGTAGACGTCCTCCTTGCGGCCCATGCGGCAGGTGCCCACGGGATGGAAGATGGTCGTCGCGATGTCGCCGGCCAGGCGGGCCAGCTCCTCGTCGGTCTGGTATTGCGGCCCGGGCTTGTATTCCTCGGGCTTGAAGGCCGCCAGGGCCGGCTGGGACACGATGCGCCGCGTCAGCTTGAGGCTGTCGGCTGCCACCTGGCGGTCGGCGTCCGTGGACAGGTAGTTGGGCTTGATGGCGGGAGCCACCGTTGCGTCGGGCGAGGTCGCGTAGACCGAGCCGCGGCTGCTCGGGTTGAGGTTGCAGACGCTGGCCGTGAAGGCATTGAAGCCATGCAGGGGCTCGCCGAAGGCGTCCAGCGACAGCGGCTGCACGTGGTACTCCAGGTCGGGCCAGGCCCGGTCGGGGCTGCTGCGCGTGAAGGCACCGAGCTGCGAGGGGGCCATGCTCATGGGGCCGCTGCGGCGCAGCGCGTACTCCAGGCCGATGGCGGCCTTGCCCAGCAGGGAGGATGCGCGGGTGTTCAGCGTCTTGGCGCCCTGGACCTTGTAGATGGCGCGGATCTGCAGATGGTCCTGCAGGTTGGCGCCGACGCCGGGCAGATCGTGCTCGACGGTGATGCCGAGCTTTTGCAGCAGGCTGCCCGGGCCCAGGCCCGATAGCTGCAGGATGTGCGGCGAGCCGATGGCGCCGGCGGCCAGGATGACCTCGCCGCCGGCATTCAGCCAGGGCTGCTCGACGCCATGCGGCGTCAGCACCTCGACGCCGCTGCAGCGCAGGCCGGCGTCGTCGTGCAGCAGGCGCAGTTTGCGCACCTGGGCGCCGGTCCACAGCTCGAAATTGGGGCGGCCGAAGGCGGTCGGCCGCAGGAAGGCCTTGGCCGTGTTCCAGCGCAGGCCCTTCTTCTGGTTGACCTCGAAATAGCCCACGCCTTCATTCGTGCCGGCGTTGAAGTCGCTGGTGGACGGGATGCCGGCTTGGTTGGCGGCGGCGGCAAAGGCGTCGAGGATGGGCCAGCGCAGGCGCTGCTGCTCGACCCGCCACTCGCCCTTGCTGCCGTGGATGGCCGCGAAGCCTTCCGGCGCCGTCTTGGGCTTGTCCAGCCGCCAGTGGTTCTCGTGCTTGCGAAAGGCCTTCAGGACCCGCTCCCAGCGCCAGGTGTCGTCGCCGGTGGCTTCGGCCCAATGCTCGTAGTCGCGGCTCTGGCCGCGCATATAGATCATGCCGTTGATGCTGGAGCTGCCGCCCAGCACTTTGCCGCGCGGATAGCGCAGGCTGCGACCGTTCAGTCCGGCCTCGGCCTCGGTGCTGAAGCACCAGTCGGTGCGCGGGTTGCCGATGCAGTAGAGATAACCGACCGGGATGTGGATCCAGTGGTAGTCGTCCTTGCCGCCGGCCTCGATGAGGAGGACGCGCTTCTCCGGGTTGGCGCTGAGCCGGTTCGCGAGCAGGCAGCCGGCGGTGCCGGCACCCACGATGATGAAGTCGAAACCTTGACGGGCCATGGAGCGCTAACGGGGCGTGCGAGAGGGGCGGCGGGATGCAGCCCCTAGCGTACGTTACTCGGCGGCGGCGGCGCTCAGGCGATACCAGTCCAGCTTGCGCGTGAGTGTCATCACGGTTGCGAGCACGGTGAAGAGCAGGATGGCGCCGATGGCCAGGGCCGCCTGTTCGCGGCTCAGCAGCACATAGAGGGCGCCATAGAGCAGGGCGATGCCGCTGCCGAAGGCCGCGCCGCGCAGCCAGCCGCCGAGCATGGCCGCGGCGTACTGGGTCAGCACCGCGGCGGCGGCACCCGAGGCAATCAGATAGGCGACCAGGAAGGGGAGATGCTCCGACAGGCTCAGCAGCAGCAGGAAGAACAGGCTCAGCGCCAGGCCGACGAGCAGGTATTGCACCGGGTGCACGCGCCGGTCCGTCAGCAGCTCGGTCAGGCCGACGGTGACGAAGGTCAGCGCGATGAACATCAGGCCGTACTTGATGGCGCGGTCGCTCATCACGTAAGGATTGACGGGGTCGATCAGGTCGACGGCCAGGGTGTCCAGGTTGCCCTTGCCGGCGATCACGTCGGCGACGGCGCCGCTGGCCAGCTCGGTGACCTGCCAGCGTGCCTTGAAGCCCTCGTCGCTGACGTCGCTGCTGGTCGGCAGGAAGCGTCCGCCAAAGCTCGGATGCGGCCAGGCCGACTCCAGCGTCACGGTGGTGTCGCTGGCCGTGGGCACGACGGCCAGGCTCTGGGTGCCGGCCAGGTTGACGATCAGCTTCAGCTCCAGGCGCTCGCCGGCTTGCGGCGGCTGCAGCACGGCGTGCAGGCCGGCGGCGTAGGCGGGGTCGGTCGTGCCGGGCCTGACGTTCAGCGCACGGCCGTCGCGCGTCAGCTCGACCTTGCGCAGGCCGCGCACGTCCTTGGCCGAGAACATGGCGACGAGGTCGCCGCATTCGATGCGGCCGCCGACGTTGTCCGGCTTGGGAGCGAGGCCCGAGAGGTCGTCCCAGCGCGCCAGCACCGTCAGCTTGCCCGCATAGGTGTTGATCTTGAACAGGCCGCGGTGGCGCGGCTCGGGCACCAGGTCGCCGCTGAGCTGCAGCTGGGCGGGTGTCAGGCGATGGGTGAAGGTCCGGGTCTGGACACCGTCCTTGTAGGGCGCCCAGGTCTCGGTGCATTGACGCACGAGGACGGGGCCCAACAAGGTCTGCGGGCCGGCCAGCGACTGCTCGACGTTCTGCTCGGCCTCGGTCTGCCGCGCCTGGCGCTCGTGCGCGAGGCCGCGGATCTCGCCGAGCACGACGACCAGCAGCAGAGTGATGACGGCCAGGATGGCCAGCTTGAGGAGGAGGGGGTGCTTGTTCATGCCGCCAGCATCGCCAGCGCCGGTGAGGGCGCAACGAAGTCTGTGAAGCGGGCGTGAAGTCAGCGCGCCAGGATGAGGGTCACACGCAGGCCCGGCTCGGCCGCCTCGAAGGCCAGCCGCCCGCCATGCAGCTCGGCCACGCGCCGGGCGATGGCCAGGCCCAGCCCCGAGCCCTTGACGAGGCTGCCGGGGCGCGCCGTCGAGAAGAAGCGCTTGCCGAGCTGGGCAAAGCCGGCTGGCGGCACGCCGGGGCCCCGGTCGCGCAGGGCCAGGCGCACCGTCGTCGGCGTCGTGTTGACCGCGAGTTCCAGCGTGGAGCCCGCGGGCGCGAAGTCGATGGCGTTGACGAGGACATTGCCGAAGGCCAGTTCCAGCAGCGCACCGTCGGCCTCGACGGCGACGTCCTCGCGTGCCGTCCAGGCGATGTGCAGGCCCTTCTGCGCCAGCCTTGACGCCTGGCGCTCGAGTTGGCCCGTGGTCCAGTCGGCCAGCGCCAGCCGCTGGCGCTCGCCCGGACCGGCCTGCGCCTCGAGCTGTGACAAGGCCAGCACGCGCTCCACCAGGGTCTGCAGACGTGCCGTCTGGTCCAGCACCTGGCCGGCGAAGCGCTGGCGGTCGGCGGCGGGCAGCTCGTCCTGCAGCAGCTCGCCGCTGGCGCGCAGGGCGGCCAGCGGGCTCTTCAGCTCGTGGGTGAGGGCGCGCACATCGTGCTCGAGTTGCTCGCGGCCCTCGAGGCGGCGGCGCATGTCGTCCATGGCAACAGCCAGTTCGCCCAGCTCGCCGGGCACGTCCGGCAGGGTCTGGGCCTGGCCTGCCTGGGCCTGCTGGGCGAAGCGGCGCAGCCGGCGTACCGAGCCCACCAGCCACAGCGTCACGCCCACGCCGACGAGCAGGCTGGTGGCCAGCAGCACGGCACCGGCCCAGAACACGCGGCGCTCGGCGCGGTCGATGAAGGCCTGCACGCTGGCCACCGGCTTGGCCACGCTGACGACACCCAGGGTGCGGCCGTCCTTCAGCACCGGCGCGGCGACGACGAGGATGGTGCTGCGGTCATCGCCCGAATAGCGGGACGCCCGGGCGCCGTAGTCGCCACGCAGTGTCAGCGCCACGTCGCGCCATTGCGAGTAGTCCTGGCCCACGGCCGAGGGCTGGTCGGAGTCGAGCACGACGCGGCCCCTGGCATCGGTCACGTAGACGCGCAGGCTCAGGCTCTGCTTGCGCACGCCCCAGATGGCGACGTCGATGTCACGCTTGGCATAGCGCTGCAGCTGGCTGGCGAGGCGGCCGTCGGGAGCAGGGGTGCCGGCAGCGATCTCATCGACGGCGACCTCGGCCAGCAGATGCGCGGTATCCACCATCAGGTCTTCCATGACCTCGCGCACGCTGGGCTTGACCTCGGCCAGGAAGACCTTGAGCAGCAGCAGGGCGCTCAGGCCGGCGATCAGGAAGAAGCCGAAGAAGACCCTGAGCCCGAGTCTCATGGCTCTAGTGAATACCCAAGGCCGCGGTGCGTCTTGATCGGGTCGCGCGCCGGCGCCGCCTCGCGCAGCTTGGCACGCAGCGTCTTGATGTGGGTGTCCACCGTGCGGTCGGTGCTCTCGGCGCTGCTGCCCCAGACCGCATCCAGCAGGCTGTCGCGCGAGTGGATGCGCTGCGGCGCCTGCAGCAGCTTCAGCAGCAGACCCAGCTCCAGCTTGGTGAGCTGTAGCGGCTGGCCGTCCAGCTTGACGCGTGAGCCGTCGACGACGAAGCCGTGGGCCGGCGGCGGCGCGGCCTGGGCGCGGCGCAGCAGGGCGCGCACGCGGGCGACCAGCTCGCGCGGGCTGAAGGGCTTGGCGAGGTAGTCATCGGCGCCCAGCTCCAGGCCGAGCACGCGGTCCATCTCCTCGCTGCGGGCGCTCAGCACGATGACGGGCAGGCGAGAGAGATGCGAAAGAGGCCCGGCGCGCAGCTCCCGGCACAGGTCCAGGCCGTGGCCGTCGGGCAGGCCGATGTCGAGGATGAGGAGTTCGGGCGCCGGCGCCTGCCTGAGCCGCTCGCGGGCCTCGGCCAGCCAGCCTCGGTGCTCGACGGCGAAGCCTTCGCGCTTGAGCGCGAACATGACGGTGTCCGCGATGGCGGGGTCATCCTCCAGCAGCAGGATGCTCAAGAACGCCAACCTCCGGCCGGCGCCGCCTTGAAGAAGCCCATGGTGCTCACCCCACGGTCCGCGCGGCCAGCACCGGGAAGAGCTTGATCAGGCCGTCGCTCAGCAACTCGACGGCGAGGGCGGCGAGGATGAGGCCCATCAGCCGCGTCATGATGTTGATGCCGGTCTGGCCCAGGACCTTGGCGATCTTGCTGGAGGCCGAGAACACCAGGAAGGTCACGCCGGCGACGACGACGCCATAGCCGCACAGCACGGCCAGTTCCCACCAGACCCGCGTCTTGTCCGCGTAGATGACCATGGTGGAGATGGTGGCCGGTCCGGTCAGCAGCGGGATGGCCAGGGGCACGACGGCGATGCTGGCGCCGGCGTCGGCCTTGCTGTTGCCCTCCGACACGTCCTCCTTGCGCGCCTCGGCCGGCTGGGCATTGAGCATCTGCAGCGAGCTGATCAACAGCAGGCAGCCGCCACCGACCTGGAAGCTGGCCAGCGAGATGCCGAAGAATTCGATGATCTTCAGCCCGAACAGGGCACTCAGCGCGATGACGATGCCGGCCGTGCTGGCGCTGACCAGGATGGTCTTGCGCCGCTGCGTGCGCGAGAACGCGGACGTGAAGTGGATGAAGAAGGGCACCACGCCGACCGGATTCACGATGGCCAGCAGCGCGACAAGGGGCTTGTAGATATCCATGGCGGTGATTGTGCGGCTAGCATCGCTGCGCGGCCGCGGTCCGAGGTCTTCGCGAGCCTTCATCGGCAAGCACTCCGGGGCAACCCCGGGGGTTTTGAATCTCTCGTCCAGCAGGGCGTGGAGCGCAGTGACGCTATGCGTCACCGGGCCTCACGCATCACCCGTCGCTCGGGCAGCGCGCCGCATCTTTCGCAGGGAGACGACAACGGGTGGATCAAGCCCGCACCATGACCGCCCGGGCCCTGGCCCGCGCGATGCTGGCCGGACCTCGCCACGAGCGCGGCCTGGCAGCGCGCATGGCGGTCTGCCTGGACGCGCGTCCGCCCTGGCTTGCGGGGTTGGCGCGGGCCATGGCGCGTGTGCCGGGTGAGATCTGGCGGCGGCTGGACGTGCAGACCCTCGGCGAGCGCATTGAAGTCCATGAAGGCTTTGCCGAAGCCTGGACCAGCGAAGCGCGACCCGAGGCCCGTCGCTGGCTGCTCTTTTCGCCCGATTCACTGCCCTTGGCGCCCGCCGGCCTGGAGCGCCCGCAATGGCCCACCGTCGGTGCGCTGGCGCTGGGCCTGGGCATGACGCCGGCCGGCCTGTGGCGGCTGACCCTGCCCGCCGACTGGCAGCGCCGCCGGCCGCTGGCGCGACAGCACTACCGCCAGGCGCTGGTGTCCAAGCGCGGCGACGGCGCCGGCTGGAGGCTGCTGGAGGTGCCCGCCGCGCATCTGCGCGCCGTGCAGCGGCGTTTGCTGACACAGCTGTTGAACGGGCTGCCGCCCCATGCGGCCGCCTTTGGCTACGCGCGCGGGCGCTCGGTCGCCCAGCACGCGGCGCTGCATGCCGGGCAGGGCCGGCTCCTGCGCTTCGACCTGAGCGACTTCTTCTCGACGGTGAGGGCCGCGCGCATCCACGCCCTCTTCAAGACCTTGGGCTATTCGACGGCCGTGGCGCGCTCGCTGACGGCGCTGTGCACGACGTCGGTGCCCGAAGCCTGGTTGCGCCAGGAAAAGCGGCTGAGCTGGTTGCAGAAGCAGCGCCTGCGCGACGCTCATCTGCCCCAGGGCGCGCCGACGTCGCCCGCCCTGGCCAATCTCTGCGCGTTCGGCCTGGACGCGCGCCTGGCCGGCCTGGCCGAGAGCTTCGGGGCGCGCTACAGCCGCTATGCCGACGATCTCGTCATCTCGGGGCCGACCACGCTGCCGGTGCGGACGATCTCGGCGTGGGTCGCGGCCATCGCGGCCGACGAGGGCTTCGCCGTCAACCCACGCAAGACCCGCAGCCTCGGCGTCGCACAGCGCCAGTCGGTCTGCGGCATCGTCGTCAATGCTCGACCCAATCTGCCGCGCGACGAGTTCGACCGGCTCAGGGCGACGCTGCACCGCTGCGTCGTTGACGGCCCGGCCGGCCAGAACCGCGACGGACACGCCGACTGGCGCGCCCATCTGCAGGGCCGCGTCGCATGGGCGGCCCAGCTCAATCCGGTCAAGGCCGTAAAACTCAGGAAGCTGCTCGATCGCGTGGACTGGTCGCGCTGAGTTCGCGCAGATAGTCCAGCCCCGCCGCGCCGCGCGAACCCCACCAGCTCAGCAGCTCGCCGTCGACCAACTGCACGCGGGCCCCGGGGCAGAGGGCCTGGGCCTCGGCGATGTGTGTCGAGTCGAATCGGTAGGGCTCTGAGCTGAGCAGCACCCGATCGATGTCGTGAAGCCAGGGCTCAATGCCGGCGAGCGCCGGATAGCGGCCGGCGCCGTGCTCGCCGCCCAGCACTTCGGGCCAGGTCTGCCAGCCCGCTTCGGCGAGCAGGGTCGAGATATAGGTGTCGCGCGCCACCGTCATCCAGGGCTGGCGCCAGATCAGGTAGAGCACCTTCTCGCCGAGCCATGACGCGGCCCGGCAGCGGGCCAGGGCGGCGCTGAACTCTGCCGACAGCGCCGCGGCGCGTTCGTTGACGCCGGGCTGGGCGGCAAACGACGCCCGCAGCTGCTCGAACAGGGCCAGGTTGTCCTCGGGGCGGCTGGGATGGGTGACGATGACCTCGGGCACGAAGTTCCGCAGCGCTTCGGCCGTTTCCCGCCGGTTCTCATCAACATTGACGACAACATGCGTGGGCGCCAGCTTCTTCAGCTTGGCCAGGTTCACGTCCTTCGTGCCCCCCACCTTGGGCACACGGCCGACCACTTCGGCCGGGTGGATGCAGAAGCCGGTGCGGGCGACCAGGTGCTCGCCCAGGCCGAGCGCTACCAGCGTCTCGGTCGCGCTCGGCACCAGCGAGGCGATGCGAGGCGCCGTCATTCCGGGTCGCTGACCGCCAGGTAGACCGCGCAGCAGGCGCGCAGCCAGACCAGGGTCGGCAGCACCAGGGCGATGGCGAAGACGACACCGCCGCCGATCAGGGCCGCCAAGCCCAGCGACCCGCCCTCCAGCGGCAGGCCGCTGGCGCCGAAGCCCCGCGGCCCCAGGCCCATGACGCCGGCCAGCAGCTGCCGGGCCGGCAGGTCGATGCCGGCGCCGACGATGGCCAGCCCTGCGATCAAGCGCCCGCCGCTGACGACGACGAAACTGACGGCCGCCGTGGCCAGGGCCGTCATCAGGTAGACGGCAGCCATCAAGAGCGCGGTTTCCGGCAGCCCATGGCGCAGGCGCTCGCGCAGGAAGCCCAGCACCCCGGCGCTGCGCCGCCCGGCCCAGACCGCCGGCCCGGCCAGCGGCCCGACGAGCACGATGAGGACGAAGCTGAGGCCGCCCAGGGTCAGCACGCCGACGGGCAGCACCACCGCCAGCAACGGCGCGCCCACGACCGGCCAGCGGGTCGCCCACAGCAGGCCTGCCAGCACGAGCACGACGATGCCGGCCAGGGTCAGGCAGGCCAGCAGGGCCAGCAGCACCCGGTGGCCGCTGCGCAACGCATCGGCCAAAGCATCCTGGGGGTCGCGCACCGGCAGGCCGCGGGCCTGGTCCATCAGCATCAGCCCGGTTGCGTTGACGCCAAAAAAAGCGACAGCCAGCGACAGGCCCAGCCAGACGGCGCTGAGCAGGTCCTGTTCGCGCGTCAGGGCCGACTGGGCCATGGCCACGAGCAGGCCGGCAAAGCAAAAGCTGGCCAACAGGCCGTAGAGGGCGCGCAGATTGCGCAACGCGTCGACGCTGGCGAGGACGCGGGACAGGGCGGAAATCAGGTTGGGCGTCATGGTTTCAGTCGGGCGCCGGCGATGGTATCGATGACGGCACCGTGATGGCTTGAAGTCGCCAGGGTTTGTGCTAGCTCGGAAAAACAACACTTGCCGGAGTGCCTACCCGCAATCTTTACCCTCGCCACCATAATCAATTGCCTGTGTCTGGACGCCGCACCTTCGCTTGAATGGTTCACGATGGGTTGAAGCTCCACATGGTTTTTTGGTTTTGAGAAGAGAAGGGCTTCCCCATGGGAAACAAGCTTTATGTGGGCAACCTCGCCTACAGCGTGCGTGACGAATCGCTCCAGGAAGCGTTCGGTCAGTTCGGGACCGTGACCTCTGCAAAGGTCATGATGGATCGTGAAACCGGTCGCTCCAAGGGTTTCGGCTTCGTGGAAATGGGCTCTGACGCTGAGGCGCAGGCCGCTATCAATGGCATGAACGGCCAGGCCCTCGAAGGCCGCGCCATCGTCGTCAATGAGGCGCGTCCCCGTGAAGAGCGTCCGGGCGGCTTCGGTGGCGGCGGTGGCCGTTCCGGCGGCGGCGGCTACGGTGGTGGCGGCGGCTACGGCGGCGGCGGTGGTGGCTACGGCGGCGGTGGCCGTTCCGGCGGCTACTGATCCCCCGACCTCGCAAGAGATCTGAGCAAAGCGCCCTTCGGGGCGCTTTGTCGTTTCTAGGCTTGCTTGCCTAGAAGCTCAACGTGGCCTTGGCGAAGACCTCGTTGGCGCGGATGCTTCCCGGCTGCTCGCGGGCCCGGTTCAGGCCCAGGCTGATGACGCGGGACAGGCCGATGCGATGCTGGAACATCAAGGACAGCACGCGGCCGTGATCGTCCTGTGCGGCCAGGCTGGCGGCGGGGTCGTCGCGGCGGTTGAAGCGGGTCTGCTGGTAGATGAGCCGCAGCGACTCCCGCGGGCTCAGGTGCAGCACGACCAGGCTCTGGGCGCTGCGGTCCGTGAAGGCGCGGCGGCCGTCGGGCGCGTCGACCCAGCCGAGTCCGAAGCGCTGTTCGAACTCCAGCCACAAGCCTGCCGGCAGCGGCAGGCGCATCTGGCCCACCGCCTGACCCTGGGCGCCCAGGCCGACGCGATCGGCGTCGAAGTCCAGGCGCCGACCCCATTCGATCTCGGCGTCGACATAGTTCAGTACCTCACCGGGGTTGGACTCGATGCCCAGCAGCAGGGTGCGCGTGTCGTGCAGCTGACCGCCGCTCCTGGCGCGGTGGCTGTCCAGGCCGACATGGCCCCAGACGCCGGTGTTGTGTGCCGCGGCGAACCAGAAGCCCGGCTGCAGCTGACGGTCCACGACCTGGCCACCCGCCACGCCGAGCAGCGGGTCGGTCAGCGTGCGGGTCTCCTGCAGCTTGAGCTGGACCTCGTGGTCGTGCATGGCGATGCCGGCGAACTCGCGCGGGCCCAGGCGCAGCACGCCGAAGGCCGAGGCTCGCCGCACGCCGCTCTGGCTGACGAAGCCGTTGTCATTGGCGAAGCGCGGGCTGATCTCCTCGACGTTGACATTGGCCGACCAGTCGGCCTCCCGGTGGCGCCAGGCCAGCCAGGCGCGGTGACCACGCTCGCGGCTGACGCGCTGCACCCGGCCTTCTTCATCCAGCCCCAGCGTCGTCTCGGACAGCAGCAGATGGCCGCGCCATTGGTCGCTGTCGCTGGCTCGCCAGACGCCATCGCTGCCGACGACCTGGGTGCCGAGCCCGCCGCCGAAGTCGCGCAGCGACACCAGGCCCGCCAGGCCCAGGCCGTCGAACTGCATGCGGCCGCGCGCGAAGCTGGCCTGCGAGCCGCGCGGCTGCACGCCGCTGCGCGTGGCGAAGGCACCGGCGCGCAGCAGCGTGCCGCCGCCGGCATCGCGCAGATGCAGGGCCGTGGCCTCGGCGCCGGCGCCGCGCCAGGTGGCGCGCAGGCCCCAGTCGGGGTCGGTGATGGCGCGGGTGTAGAAGGCGGCCAGGCTGCGGTTCTCGCCCGACTCGTCCGGCTGGGTCGGGCCGACGACATCGGCGCTCTCCAGGAAGAAAGGCCGCTTCTCCGGCACGCTGAGGGCAAAGCGTGTGTTGCCGGCGAGCTGAGGCGCGTCCAGCTCGACCTGGGAGAAATCGGGGTTCAGCGTCGCGTCGATGACCCAGTCGGCGCGCGGGCGCCATTTGAACTCGCCACCGAGGGAAGCCTTGCTTGAGCGGCGGGAGCCGTCGGCCTCGCTGCTGTCGCGGGTCGAGCGCAGTGTCAGTTCGGGGCGCAAGCCGATGAAGCTGCGCTCGCGCACCTGTTCGACCAGGTCGCCCAAGCCGTCCAGCGGCTGCAGCTCGGCGATGAAGCTCAGCGCGTCCTTGGTCAGAGCCGGTGAGCTGACGTTCAGCGTGCGGTCCTCGCGCGGGATGTTGCGCGCCACCATGACACGCCACGGCGCCCCATCGGCGTGGGGAAAGCGCAAGGCTGCCAGCGGCCAGCGCAGCTCGATGCTGTAGCCGTCGGGCAGGCGGGTCGAGGCGGCTTCGACGTCGAAATCCGGGGCCGAGTCTTCGCTGTCCTCCTCGGCGGCGAA
>OUNM010373778.1_pt1 | contig 82035 bp, 57 predicted proteins | sample 1769961 | NCBI WGS metagenome assembly OUNM01 (sample SAMEA3914820, study PRJEB12502) | metagenome | biome: forest; material: soil | place: USA | collected 2012-03-12 | depth 0.3 m
CGGGCTCGTCGCCGTGGAAGTGCAGCGGCGGCAGCAGGGCGGTGGTGGTGACGAGCTTGATCTGCTGGACGCCGCGCACCTTGCGCAGGTCGTCGCACAGTTGCTGGAGGCGCTCGGCGGGGCCCTGGACCAGCAGGACCTCCATGGCCTGGTCGTCTTCGAGGAAGACGTTCTGGGCCGAGATCACCTCTTTCACATAGCCAAGCTGGGTCTGGGCCAGGGCATGGCGGACCCGGCCGCTTTCGGCCCGGTAGATCAGGGTGATGGTGCCGGCCAGCACGGCGTCGGGGCGCTCGCCGCTATGCTCGGCCAGCTCGTGGCGAATCAGCTCGGCGATCATCTGCGAGCGGCTGGGCAGGCCGCGCTCGGCGACCATCGCGTCCAGCTGCGCCATCAGTTCGGCCGGCAGGCTGATGCTCAGCCGTGCGAGGGTGGAGGATGTATCCATGGCGACATCCAATTCGAGATATTACGATTTGAGCAATACGTAATATCTCGAATTGGCCGCCGGCGCGAAGGGCGCCCGACAAATGGGCGCGTGGAGAGCAAATGCTGCGCAGCGCTGGGCGCGGCTTGGCTCAGATCCGGTTCGCCTTGGCGATGCGGCTCAGGTGCAGGGCGCTGGGGCGAAGCGTGCGCTTGAAGGTCGTGCGGTCGACGGCGACCAGGCCGAACGGCACGCCGTAGCCAGACGTCCACTCAAAATTGTCGAGCAGCGACCAGTAGAGGTAGCTGTGCACCGGGATGCCTTCGTCCAGGCATTGGCGCACGCCGTCCAGGGCCGCGTCGATGAAGGCGATCCGGCGGGCGTCGTCGTGCGTGGCGATGCCGTTCTCGGTGACATAGACCGGCTTGCCGATCGCCGCGTGCGCCCAGCGGATCGTGTTGGCCAGGGCCTGGGGATAGAACTCGTAGCCCGACAGCGTCAGCTCCGCGCCGGCGGGCGGGGCCTTCACGCCGTGTTCGTCGACCACGAAGCGGGTGTAGGTCTGGACGCCGAAGAAGTCGGCATGGCTGCGCGCGACCTCGACCCAGTCGCCGTATAGGCGGCGCTGGTACTCTTTGACCAAGGCTGGGTCGTCCGACTGGATGTCCTGGGTGGTCAGGGTCATGCCGACGGGCAGTTCGGGACGGATCGTCTTGATCGCCTCGTAGGCCTGGCGGTGGGCCGCCTGCATGATCGGCGAGACCACCTGCGGGTCGGCATAGGCCAGGCGCGAGAAGCGCGGCGAGTCCGTGGCCTTGGCCGCCGCCGCGACGGCCGCCTTGACCAGCGGCAGGGCGGATTGAAAGCCGGGCATCAGGTCGACCAGCAGCCGGATATTGGCCTCGTTGAAGGTCGTCACCCGATGCATCCGGCCGCCCAGGCGCTGGATCACCTTCTGGCAGAAGCGAGTGAACAGGGCCGGCGCGTCGGCGACCTCGAACCCGCCGCGCTGGGCGAACCACAGCGGCGTCGTGAAGTGGTTGAGGGTGACCATCGGCTTGAGGCCCCGCGCCAGGCAGGCGTCCAGCATCCGGGCGTAGTGGTCCAGTGCGGCCTCGGAGAAATAGCCCTCGCTGGGCTCGATCCGCGCCCACTCCACGCCCAGGCGATAGGCGTTGAAGCCCAGGCCCGAGGCGATGGCGAAGTCTTCGCCGTAGCGGTGGTAGCTGTCGCAGGCGTCGCCCGAGCGCTCCTTGAACATGCTGGGCTTGAGGTTCTCCATCAGCCAGGAGTCGCTGTTGGTGTTGCCGCCCTCGCTCTGGTGGGCCGAGATCGCCGTGCCCCACAGGAAGCCGGGCGGCGCTGCTCGGCGCATCGTGGCGGCCGCCGCCGGCAAGCCCAGGGCCGCGCCGCTGGCGATCAGGAGGTCGCGTCGTCCGATGCCCATGATCGTCTCCGGCCAAAAAAATGGCGGGCGGCCGGGGAGGGGCCGCCCGCCAGGGCGCTAGGTTAGGGGATTTAGAAGGCTTTCTTGAAGCCGATCTGGAAGGTCCGCCCCAGCGGATTGCCGGTCCACGGGTCGTAGCCGAACTCTTCCTGGGCGGGCGGCGGATCGCGGTCGAAGATGTTGGCGACGCTGGCGGTCAGGGCCATGCCGCTGTTCAGCTCCAGGCGGTAGGTGAAGTCGGTGGTCACCCAGTCCTGGCCGTTCTCGCCGTACTGGATCCCGGCCCGCTCGTCGGTGACCGCCTGGACGTAGTTGACGCCCAGCCGGAAGTTCTGGCTGCCCATGTGGTAGTTGACGCCGAGATTGGCGCGCAGCTTGGGGGCGGCCTGGGCGAAGGTCGCGAAGTTCAGCGTGCCCAGACGGTCGTCGCCGGTCGAGACCACGACGCCGTCCAGGGTTGTCGGGCCGGTCTTCAGCTCGGTGACGCGGGTGGCGGTCAGGTCGAGCGCCAGCTCACCCGGACCCAGCGGCAGGCTGTAGGTGGCCTGGATGTCGAAGCCCTTGGTCGACTGGCCCGGGCCGTTGCCATAGCGGGTGGAGACGGCCGAGAAGGTGCCGACGCCGCCCATGCCCACGGTGCAGCCGTTGTTGAAGGTGATGCGGGCCAACAGGGGCTGCTTGGCGACGTCGCAGGTGGTGATCGTGCCGCCCGCGCCGTTGAACACCAGGCTGGCGATCTGGTTCGGGTCGGCGACCTGGCCGATCTGGTCCTTCGTCTTGATGTCGAAATAGTCGACGATCAGGCGGAAGTTATGGGTGTCCCACAGGCCGCGGCTTTGCCAGATGGCGCCGAAATTGGCGGTCTTGGCGGTTTCGGGCTTGAGGTTGGCGTCGGTGATGAATTGCGCCGCCAGCCAGTTGCTGGCCGCCACGGTGTAGGTGCGCGCGGCCACCGTGATGGCGCCCGGCGTCACGCCCAGCGGCGGGGTCTGATAGTTGGTGCCGTAAGAGCCGCGCAGGGTCAGCGGTCCCCACACCTTCCACTTGCCCGACACCTTGTAGACGGTGGCGCCCAGGTCGTTGGAGAACTTCTCGTGGCGGGCGGCCAGCTGGATGTCGACGTTCGAGAACAGCGGCACCTGCAGCTCGCCGAACAGCGAGTACTGGCTCTGCTCGGCCTGCGAGGGCAGGGTCGGGGCGAACAGGACGAACGGACCCGGCGCGTCGGGGGTGCAGCCCCGGAAGTTCGGATCCGTCGTCGAGGTCGGCGTGGGCGAGAGCGGCGTCGAGCCCGCGCCGTTCGAGCCGGTGGTGGTGGTCGGCCACTCGCACTGGATCGAACCGTTGTTGAAGGCGCTGGGCACGTTCACGCGGTTGGCGAAGCTGCGGTACTGAGCGCCCAGGGCCCAGCCGACCTCGCCGCCCGGCAGCTTCAGGCCCGACATCCCGTTGAACACCAGGTCGGCCGTGAAGTTGTGGCTCAGCGTCTCGGTGGCGCGCGGGTCGAACATCCAGAGCGTCAGCTCCTTGGAGTTCTCGTCGGCCGGATTGTAGTTGGGGTTGGAGAGACCCAGGACCGGCTGGCCCTTGAACGAGGTCGAGAAAGGGTTCCAGTACTGGCAGCCGTTCTTGCCGGCAGCGGCCGCGTTCTGGGTGCCCAGGCGCGTCGGGTCCAGGTCGGTGGCGTGGCAGTTGGGACCGCCGAAGCCGTTCAGCGCCTCTTCCAGCCGGTAGCCGATGGTGTCGGCGTGGGTGGCGTAGTTGTAGGCGTCGTTATAGGTCAGGGCGAAGTCGTAGCCGACCTTCTTGGCGAAGGGCGCCAGGTCGCCGAGATCGCCGGTCAGGCCGCCCGAGATGCGCCAGACCTTGTTGTCGATGCGGTCGGCCACGCCGTAGCCGTCGCCGCCGGAGTAGTAGGGGTTACCGCCGTGGCCCAGCAGGCGGTAGGTCACCGGCGTGAAGCCCGAGACGCCGGTGATGCCGTGCAGGCTGGCGAACTCGGCCGCATAGGGGTTCGTGATCGGGACGTAGAATTGGTAGACCGAGCCCGTGGCCTCGGCCGGGCCGCGCGCCACCGGCTGGGCCGGCGAGCCCATCACCTGGGGCAGGGTCACCCGGCCATATGAAGCGTCCATGTGGAACTTCATGCTGTCGGTGATCTGCGCCTTCAGCTGGGCGTAGAGGCGGTAGGTGTCCTGCTTCTCCACCAGGCGGTAGTACGAGATGTAGTTGTAGGCGCAGGTATAGGCGTTGTCGTACCGGCCGCCGACGGCCGCGCAGCTGGCCGGCGTGAAGTCCGAGACCAGGCCGCCGACCGGCGCGCCCCACTCGCCGTCCGCCGTCGCGCTGGGCACGGCGGGCAGGGGGCCTCGGCCTTGCCAGCCGGTCAGGTTGGTCAGGGTCGACCAGGGCGCGGGATTGTAGCCCGTCGTCGGGGTCAGCGAGGCCTTGGTGAAGTCGCGGTCCATGGTGTTGAGGCGCGAGCGGTGCTCGTACTCGGCCGAAACCAGCAGGTTGACCCGGTCCTCGCCGATGCCGCCCATCACGCCCAGCGAATAGTCGCCGTGTGAGTTCTTGATCTGCTTGTACTGGCCCTGGGCCTGCAGGCCGACGAAGTGGTCCAGCGTGATGAAGTTGACGACCCCGCCCGTGGCGTCCGCGCCGTAGATCACGGCCGCGCCGTCTTTCAGGATCTCGGTCCGCGCCAGGGCGATCGACGGGACGTTGGCGGTGTTCTGGTTCATCCGCCGGCCGTTCAGCAGGACCAGCGTCTTGTCCGCGCCCAGGCCGCGCAGATTGTAGTTCACCGAGCCTACCAGGGCCGGGCCGCCGAAGTAGTAGCTCTCGCCGGTCGTCGGGCCCGAGATTGTCAGGCTCTTGGCGAATTCCAGCGCCGACGGCGAGCCTTTCCGCTCCAGATCCTTCTGCGAATAGACCTCGACGGGCAGGGCGTTGTCCAAGGCCGAGCCCCGGATGTTCGAGCCCGTGACGACGATCTCTTCGACCTGCGTGGATGGATCCGCGGTTTGCGCCCAAGCCGACGGCGCCAGACCGGCGATCCCGAACAGCAGCGCGGCGCCCGACGCGCCCATAAGCCCGATTCTCATTTCGGCGACCTCCCCTGGAATGAGTCTCAAACGCTCATTCTCATTAGAGTGAGTATTGTTGGAAACATTTCGCAACGTCAATGAGCATTGTTCGCTGACGTGGTCTGAGGGACGCGGGCGGGGCGTTGCCGTTATGGGAACGATTGACAGGAGCGCGCCGCGCCCACTACGCGGCGTAGGGGTAACGACCCAGGAGGACGGCTTGGCGCAGGCAAAGGCGGGCGACACGGGAAGCGCGGCGGCTCAAGACGCAGCGGGCAAGACCGGGCGGCGCAGCAAGGCCGAGCAGCGCGCTCAGAGCCTGGAGCAGATCCTCGACGCGGCCGAATACCTGTTCTCGCAGAACGGCCTGTACGGCGTGACGCTGCGCGATGTGGCCCTGCGGGTCGGCATCCACACCACGCTGCTGAACTACTATTTCAAGGACAAGACCAACCTGTTCGAGGCCGTGTTCGCGCGCCGCGCGGGCGTCACGGCCGGCCGCCGGATGGTGGCGCTGGAGCAGTACGAGCAGGCGGCCGGCGACAAGCCCACGGTCGAGGGCGCGTTGCACGCCTTCCTCGATACCGACCTCGACCTCTACTACGAGGGCGGCGAGCACTGGATGAACTACGCCGCCTTCTGCGCGCGGGTCAGCAACACGCCCGAGGGCGCGGCGCTGATGGACCAGCACTTCGACCCGGTGGTGCTGAAGCTGGTCGGCATCCTCAAGCGGGCGCTGCCGACTTATGACGACGAGGAGATCTTCTGGGGCTACCACTTCGTCAGCGGCGCGCTGATGAACACCCTGGCGCGGACGGGTCGCATCGACCGCCTGTCCAGCGGGGTGTGCCACTCGGATGATTTTCCGGCGATCAAGCAGCGGATCGCACGGTTCATGGCTGCGGGGTTTATCGCGCTGAAGGGGTGAGGCTCGGCGGTTAGAGAAAGCTCCGACTGAAGCCCCCCGTTCTCGTGTCATCCCGGCCGAAGCGCAGCGTAGAGCCGGGACCCAGGGGCGGCGGGCGCTGCGTTCCGTCACCTCCTGGGTCCCGGATAGCCTCTGCGAGGCTTCCGGGATGACACGGATAGTGGGTTGCGGTTAGGCCCGCTCACCCCTCGCGAACCGCCGCGCCAGCGTCAGGAATAGCCCGATCGCCAGCACGTAAAACGGGACCAGCGTGTAGAGCGCCATCTGCAATGAGTTGTGGGGGTGGGCGACTTTGAAAAAGTCGCTGGCCGCGCCGACGTAGGTCGGGCCCAGGCCCAGGCCGATGAAGTTCATCACCAGCAGCAGCAGGGCGCCGGCCATCACGCGCTGATCGGGGCGCACCTCCTCCTGCACCAGGGTCACGGCCGACGACAGGTAGAAGTAGTTCAGGAAGGTCGGCCCCATCAGCAGGGCCAGGGCCAGCGGCCAGGTCGGGGCCCAGACGAAGCCGAGATAGAACGGGATCGCCAGGGCCAGCGAGACGGCCGGGACCAGGGCGTAGGCGACCTTGGAGCGGCGGGTGAAGCGGTCGATGACCCGGCCCGAGACGAAGATCCCCGCGCTCATGCCGATCCCGACCACCAGGGCGTACCAGATCGCCAGCTGGCCCAGCGCCATGCCCTTCTCGCGCATCAAGAAGAGGGTGGTGAAGTTGCCCAGGCCATAGGTGACGAACTGCGTCGCGCCGCTGCCCAGGGCCGCCAGCATCAGGGTCGGGCTGGTGAAGAACATCCGCAGGGTCGACCAGAAGCCGGCCTTCTTCACGGCGGCCGTCTGGACGCCGTCCAGGCCGCCGCGCGGTGGCTCGCGCACCAGCAAGGGAAGGATCGCCGCTGTGACCAGGCCGACGCCCCCAAGGATCACGAAGGCGTAGCGCCAGTTCAGCACCGCGGCGATGGACGCGCCGAAGGCGATCCCCAAGGCCATGCCGACCGGCGGACCCAGGTTGTAGAGTCCCAGCGCCGTACCTCGTCGTCCGGGCGGGAAATAATCCGACACGATGGCGTAGGAGGGCGGCACGCCGCCGGCCTCGCCGAAACCGACCGTCATCCGCGCTGTCGCGAACTGCGCATAGTTGCCGGCGAGCCCGCAGGCCGCCGTCGCCGCGCTCCAGATCCCGCAGGCGATGGACAGCACCGCGACCCGATGGGTGCGGTCGGCCAGCCAGCCGACGGGGATGGCGATGAAGCAGTAGAACATCGCGAAATACAGCCCGCCGATCAGACCCAGCTGACCGTCGGTGACGTGCAGGCTGTCCTGGATCGGCTTGGCCAGGATCGACATTAGCTGCCGGTCCAGGAAGTTCAGCACATAGACGAACCACAGCACGCCCAGCACCAGCCAGGCGCGGCCGCCGACCGGGGCGGGGGCGGCCGTCTCGCGGGAAGGCGTGATCGAGGACACCGGCGCGTTCATCGGCCGGCCTCGCGGATCGAGCCGGGTCCGCAGTCGCGCGCACGAAGGCGCGGCGCTGTCGCGCGCGTGGTGATCTTCAAGGGCTTCCTCCCAGCTTCCGTTCTTGGAGCTTGGCTGGGTTCGACCATGCGCTTAACAGCGAGCGATCGTCAACATTCACGCGTGTGAGAGTGAATGTTGACACGGGCCGCCATCACCGTCACGGTGCAGTGCACAAACGCTGACGCGAAACGATCGGCGCGACCCTGGGGAGGACCGTATGAGATCAAGCCTTTTCGCGACAGCGGCCTTGGCCGCGACCCTTGTGGGGCTGGCCCTGGCACCGTCCGCGCAAGCCCAGTCGCCGATCGTTCGAGCGCCCGGCGGGGCGGTGCAGGGCGTCGCCCAGAATGGTCTCGAAGTCTTCAAGGGCATCCCCTACGCCGCGCCGCCGGTCGGCGCTGGACGCTGGAAGCCGCCCGCCGCGCCGGTCGCCTGGACCGGCGTTCGCGACGCCAGCAAGTTTGGCCCGGCCTGCTTCCAGCCGCCGCCGCGCCCCAACAATCTCTACAACGACCCGCCCGAGGCGATGAGCGAGGACTGCCTGTCGCTGAACGTCTGGGCCCCGGCGAAGACGAAGAAGGCCCCGGTGCTGGTCTGGATCCACGGCGGCTCGCTGATCTCGGGCGCCAGCAGCGAAGGCATGTACGACGGCGCGGCCCTGGCCAAGCGCGGACTGGTGGTCGTCTCGATCAACTACCGCCTGGGCGTCCTGGGCTATCTGGCCCATCCGGAGCTGAGCGCCGAATCCGCCGACCACGTCTCGGGCAATTACGGCCTGCTGGACCAGATCGCGGCGCTGAAGTGGGTGCAGGCGAACATCGCCGCCTTCGGGGGCGATCCGGCCAATGTCACCATCGCGGGCGAGTCCGCCGGCGGCCTTTCCGTCATGTACCTGTTGGCCTCGCCGCCGGCGCAGGGCCTGTTCAACAAGGCCATCGCCGAGAGCGCCTACATGATCTCGACGCCCGACCTGCGCGAGGCGCGGTTTGGCCATGTCCCGGCGGAGAAGGGCGGCGAAGCGCTGGCCGCCAAGCTGGGCGCGAAAGGCGTCGCCGACCTGCGGGCCATGGACGCCAAGACCCTGACCAGCGCGGCGCTGATCGCCGGCTTCCAGACGTTCGGCGCGGTCGACGGCAAGGTGCTGCCGCGCCAGTTGGTCGACACGTTCGATCGCGGTGAGCAGGCCCATGTGCCGATCCTGGCCGGCTTCAACAGCGGCGAGATCCGCTCGCTACGCGTCCTGGCCCCGCCGCCGCCCGCCGACGCGGCGACCTATGAGGGCGAGATCCGCAAGCGCTATGGCGACCTCGCCGACGTCTTCCTCAAGCTCTATCCGTCAACGGACATTCCCGAGAGCGTGCTGCTGACCACGCGCGACGCCCTCTACGGTTGGACCGCCGAGCGGCTGGTCGCCAACCAGACCAAGGTCGGCCAGCCGGGCTTCTTCTACATCTTCGACCACGGCTATCCGGCGGCCGACGCGGCGAACCTGCACGGCTTCCACGCCAGCGAGATCCCCTACGTCTTCGGCACGGCGAAACAGGTCCCGCCGGCCTGGCCCAGGAGCCCCGACACCCCCGCCGAGGCGGCGCTGTCGGCGGCGATGACCGACTATTGGGCCTCGTTCGCCAAGAACGGGACGCCTGTCGCGGCGGGCCAGCCGACCTGGAAGCCTTATGGCGCCGCGCGCGCCTTCATGGCCTTCGAGGCGACGCCCCAGCCGGGCGCGCACCTGCGTCCCGGCATGTTCGAGCTCAACGAGGCGGTCGTGTGCCGCCGCCACGCCCAGGGCGACACCCCCTGGAACTGGAACGTCGGCGTCGTCTCGCCGCCGCTTCCCCCCGGAGTTTCCCAGTGCTGATTGACGGTGAAATGCAGGACTTCTCCCTGACGCTCGACAAGTTCCTGACCCATGCGGCGAAGTGGCGTCCCAACGACCAGGTGGTGACCGCGCGCGAGGGCGGGCGGATAGACCGGATCACTTATGCCGAGCTGGAAGCGCGCAGCCGCAAGGTCTCGGCCGCGCTGGCTGGCCTCGGCGTCGTGCAGGGCGAGCGCGTCGCGACCCTGGCCTGGAACAGCCAGGACCATGTCGAGGTCTGGTACGCGATCATGGGCATGGGTGCGGTCTGCCACACGCTGAACCCGCGCCTGACCGCCGAGCAGCTGGCCTCGATGGTCGACCAGTCATCGGCCCGCATCCTGATCGCCTCGGCCGATCTGGCGCCGCTGGCGCGCAAGGTGCAGCAGGCCGCGCCGGGCGTGACGAAGCTGCTGATCATCGACGGCGAGGCGGCCGAGGGCGAGACCCTGGCGCCGCTGGTCGACGCGGCCGATGGGGCAGGGGTCGTCTGGGGCGAGTTCGATGAGACCGCGCCGTGCGGCCTGTGCTTCACCTCGGGCACCACGGGCGCGCCCAAGGGCGTGACCTACACCCACCGCTCCAGCTACCTGCACGCCCTGCGGCTGCTGCAGATCGACTCGATGGCCATCTCGGGCGACGACGCGGTGCTGGCCGTGGTGCCGATGTTCCACGCCAACGCCTGGGGCCTGCCCTACGCTACGCCGGCCGTCGGCGCCGATCTCGTCCTGCCGGGCCGCCACACCGACGGCGCCAGCCTGGCCCGCCTGATCGAGGAGGCGGGCGTCACCATCGGCGTCGGCGTTCCCACCGTCTGGCTGGGTCTGGTCGAACACCTCGAAGCGACCGGCAAGGAACTGCCGTCGCTGAAGCGCATCATTCTGGGCGGCGCGCCGACGGCTCCGGCCCTGATGGAGCGCATCGAAAAGCGCCTGGGCGTCACTACTCAGACCACCTGGGGCATGACCGAACTGTCGCCCGTGGGCACGGTCGCGCCGGTCAACAAGCCGTCCGTGGCCGCCCTGTCCGGCCGCCCGGCCTTGGGCGTCGACCTGCTCCTGACCGACGCCGACGGCTTGGCCTTGCCGGAGCAGCGCGACGTCGAGGGCCACCTGCGGGTGCGCGGCGCGGCGGTGATCGAGCGCTATTTCGGCTTCGAGACCTCGGCGACCGACGCCAACGGCTGGTTCCCGACCGGGGACCTGGCCAAGATCGACGCCGAGGGCAACCTGACCATCACCGGCCGCGCCAAGGACCTGATCAAGTCCGGTGGCGAGTGGATCAATCCCGCCGAGATCGAGGCGGTGGTCGGTGCCCTGCCCGAGGTGTGCATGGCCGCCGTCATCGGCCGCTCGCACGACAAGTGGGGCGAGCGTCCGATCCTGCTGGTCGAGACGCAAGGCGAGGTGACCGACGAGGCGCTGCTGGCCTGCCTGCGCGGCCGCGTGGCGTCGTGGTGGATCCCGGACGCGGTCTTCCGCCTGCCGCGCATGCCGCTGGCCGCGACGGGCAAGATCGACAAGCTGCGACTGCGGTCGGAGTTCGGCGGGAGCTGAGGCTGCTGCACCGAACCACTGAAAACCAAGCGAAATTCTGAGCGGGCGATGTCCGCGAGACCTAAAAAGGAAAGTTCGATGTTGCTGGACGGACGGATCGCGATCGTCACCGGGGCGGGCGGCGGGCTGGGCCGCGCCCATGCGCTGTACCTGGCCAGCCAGGGCGCCAAGGTGGTGGTCAATGACTTGACGCAGGAGGCCGCCGACCGCGTGGTTGACGAGATCGTGGCCCTGGATGGCGAGGCGGTCGGCATCGCCGCCTCTGTCACCGACGCCGCCGCGGTCGAGGCCATGATCGCCCAGGTCCTGGCGCGCTGGGGCCGGATCGACATCCTGGTCAGCAACGCCGGCATCCTGCGCGACAAGACCTTCGCCAAGATGAGCCTGGACGATTTCCGCCTGGTGGTCGACGTGCACCTGATGGGCGCGGCCATCTGCGCCAAGGCGGTGTGGGAGATCATGCGCATCCAGCGCTATGGCCGCATCGTCATGACGACCTCGTCCTCGGGCCTCTACGGCAATTTCGGCCAGGCCAACTACGGCGCGGCCAAGATGGCGCTGGTCGGGCTGATGCAGACCCTGGCCATCGAGGGCGAGAAGTACGACGTGCGCGTCAACTGCCTGGCCCCGACGGCGGCGACCGGCATGACCGAGGGGGTCCTCTCCGAAGACAGCCTGCAGAAGCTGGATCCGGCCCTGGTCAGCCCGGGCCTGCTGGCCCTGGTCCACGACGACGCCCCGACCCGCGCCATCCTGTGCGCCGGCGCCGGCCATTTCGCGACCGCCAACGTCACCCTGACTGACGGCCGCTATATCGGCGGTGGCGACGATGCGGGCGAGCAGCTGATCCGCCAGTGGGGCGGCGTTTCCGATCGCAAGGGCGAGATCGTGCCGGCCTACGGCTTCACCCAGGCCGAGCGCGAGGTGGCCAGCGCGGGCCTGATGGCCGCAACCGTGGCGGAGCCGGCGTGATGCGTCAGGCCGTCATCGTCTCCACGGCGCGCACGCCGATCGGCCGCGCCTATCGCGGGGCCTTCAACGACACCCCGTCGCCGACCCTGGCCGCCCACGCCCTGACCCACGCGGTCCAGCGGGCGGGGATCGGGTTGGACGAGATCGAGGACTGCATCCTCGGCTGCTCGCTACCGCAGGGCTACCAGGCCACGATCGGCCGCATGGCCGCGCTGCGGGCCGGTTTCCCGGTCACGACGCCGGGCATGACGATGGATCGCCAGTGCTCGTCGGGCCTGATGACCATCGCCACGGCCGCCAAGCAGGTGATCGTCGACCGCATGGACGTCATCGTCGCGGGCGGCGTGGAGTCGATCTCGCTGGTCCAGACGCCCGAGATGCGGGTCGATCAGGATCCGGCGCTCGTGGCCATGCACGCCGACGCCTACATGCCGATGCTGGACACGGCCGAGACGGTCGCGGCCCGCTATGGGATCAGCCGCGAGGCGTGTGACCTCTATTCGGCCTCGTCGCAGTTTCGCGCCGCCGCCGCCCAGAGCACCGGCCGCTTCGACGCCGAGATCGCGCCGATGACGGCCACGATGAAGGTCTCGGACAAGGCCACCGGCGCGGTCTCTCATCGCGAGATCACCCTGGATCGCGACGAGGGCGTGCGCCCCGAGACGACGCTGGAAGGCCTCGCCGCGCTGAAGGCCGTGCGGCCGGGCGGCGTCGTTACGGCCGGCAACGCCAGCCAGCTGTCGGACGGCGCCTCGGCCTGCGTGGTCATGGAGGCGGGCCTGGCCGAGAAGCGCGGCCTGCAGCCGCTGGGCCGCTATGTCGGCATGGCCGTGGCCGGGACCAAGCCGGACGAGATGGGCATCGGCCCGGTGTTCGCCATCCCGCGCCTGCTGGAGCGCTTCGACCTGTCGATGGACGACATCGGCCTGTGGGAGCTGAACGAGGCCTTCGCCTGCCAGGTCGTCTATTGCCGCGATCACCTGGGCATTCCGGACGAGCTGTTGAACGTCAACGGCGGCGCCATCGCCATGGGCCATCCCTACGGCATGTCGGGCTCGCGCCTGGTCGGCCACGCCCTGCTGGAGGGCAAGCGCCGGGGCGCCAAGCACGTGGTCGTCACCATGTGCGTCGGCGGCGGCATGGGCGCGGCCGGACTGTTCGAAGTTCTGTGATGTTCCGGGGGCGCTGCGGCGCCCCTTCTTTTTGCCAAGAGCGCGACATGACGCTCGCTAGGGGAGGCGTAGATGAAGTTGCTCCAGGGGCTGCTCAGCCTGGTCTTGCTCGCGGCCGCGAACGGCGCCGCGGCCCAGGCGCCCGATCCGACCGTTCCGCACGCCGACTACGCCGACCCGGCGCTATGGCTGTGCCGGCCCGATCTGAAGGACAACCGCTGCCAGGTCGACCTCTCCGCCACGGTCGTGCCGCCCAACGGCAAGCTGAGCGTCGAGCGCTATGCGCCGGCCAAGGACCCGAAGGTCGACTGCTTCTTCGTCTATCCGACCGTGTCGAACGATCCGGGCTGGATCTCCGACTTCCAGGCCGGCCCCGACGAGTGGGACGACATCAAGCTGCAGTTCGCCCGCTATGGCTCGGTCTGCCGCCAGTTCGCGCCGCTGTACCGCCAGGGCACACTGCGCCGCCTGCGCTATCTCAGCGGCGGGGCCGCGCCGGTCGGACCGCAGCCGCCGGCGACGCTCGGGACCTATGCCGACGTTCTGGACGCCTGGACCTGGTACCTGGCCCACGAGAACCACGGCCGGGGCGTCATCCTGATCGGTCACAGCCAGGGCACGGTCATGCTGACCAAGCTGCTGGCCGAGGAGATCGAGGGCAAGCCGGTCCAGAAGCAGCTGATCTCGGCCATCCTGGTCGGCGGCCTGGTCATGGTCCCGCCCGGCAAGGATGTCGGTGGCACGTTCAAGTCGGTCCCGCTGTGCCGGGCCGACAGCCAGGTCGGCTGCGTGATCACCTATGTCACCTTCCGCGACCGCCTGCCGCCGCCGGCCACGTCGATCTTCGGCCGCGCGCGAGACGGCCTGCGGGCGGCGTGCGTCAACCCGGCCGGCCTGGCCGGCGGGGCGGGCAAGCCGGAGTCCTACTTCCTGACCAAGGGCTTCCTGAACGGCTCGGGCGGCGGCGTGGCGACCGAATGGGTGCGGCCGATGCGTCCGATCGGGACGCCGTTCGTCAAGACGCCGGGCCTGGTCACCACCGAATGCGTCCAGAAGGGCGACTACGACTACCTGGCCCTGCACGTGAACGCCGACCCTAAGGATCCGCGCACCGACGAACTGGGCGGCGAGATCATCCGCAAGACCGGTGCGGACCTGTCCTGGGGCCTGCACCTGCTGGACATGGACCACTCGATCGGCACGCTGATCCGCATCGCCCGCAAGCAGAGCGCGGCCTATCTCGCGCACCCGGCGAAGGGCTGATCGCGTGCGCAAGGGCTCCTCGATCATCAAGATCGCCGTCACCGCCTCGGCCGGGGCGGCGATCGAGTGGTACGACTTCTTCATCTACGGCACCGCCGCGGCGCTGGTGTTTCCCAAGCTGTTCTTCCCGGCCGGCCTGCCGCCATTCGTGGCGCAGATCGCCGCGTTCAGCACGTTCGCGGTCGGGTTTCTGGCCCGGCCGGTCGGCGGGCTGGTGTTCGGCCATTTCGGCGACTTGCTGGGACGCAAGAAGGCCCTGGCCGTCGCTCTGCTGATCATGGGGGCGGCCACGACGGGCGTCGGCTTCCTGCCCAGCTACGCGACGGCTGGCGCGCTGGCGCCGTTGCTGCTGGTGGCCTTGCGGTTTATCCAAGGCCTGGCCGTCGGCGGACAGTGGGGCGGAGCGGCCTTGCTGGCCATCGAGAGCGCGCCGCCGGGCAAGCAGGGCTTCTATGGCAGCTTCGTGCAGATCGGCGTGCCGCTGGGCGTCGTTTTGGCCAATGTCGTGTTCCTGGTCGCCGGCCTCGTCATGCCGTCGTCCGAGTTCCTGGCTTGGGGCTGGCGCGTCCCGTTCCTGCTGAGCGTGGTGCTGGTGCTGATCGGCCTCTACGTCCAACTGGTGCTGGAAGAGCCCGAGGCCTTCGAGGCGGCCAAGGCCAGCAACACGCCCAAGGCGCCGCCGCTGGTGCGGATCCTGAAGGAGCACGCCGCAGACGTCGCGCTGGCGGGCGGGGCGTTCGTGGCCAACAACACCTGTTTCTACGTCGCCATCACCTATGCGGTGGCCTATGGCGCGACGAGCGTCGGCGTGGCCAAGGAGACCATGCTGGAGGCCGTGATGATCGGCAGCGTGGTCATGGTCCCGGCCCTGATCGCCTGCGGGGCGCTGTCGGACAAGGCCGGCCGGCGCGGGCCGTTCATGCTGGGCGCGGTGCTGTCGGGGCTATGGGCGTTCGCGGTGTTTCCGCTGATCGACACCGGCTCGCCGCTGCTGATCACCACGGCCATCGCCGTGGCGCTCGTCCTGATCAGCCTGATGTACGGCCCGCAGGCGGCGTTGTTCGCCGAGCTGTTCCCGGTGGAAATCCGCTATTCCGGCGCGTCTCTGGGCTACCAGATCGGCTCGGTGTTCGGCGGCGGCTTCGCGCCGATCATCGCCACGGCGCTGTTCCAGCGCTTCCATTCCAGCCGCTCGATCGCGGTCTATCTGGCGGTGATGTGCGGGGTCTCGCTGGTCTGCACGATGATCCTCAGCCAGAGGGCTCAGAGGGTGCGGCGGTAGGCGTTCGGTCCCTGCATCTCAATACCCACCGTCATTCCCGCCCTTGTGGCGGGAACCCCTGGTGCAGCCCGCAAGTGCGGAGCAAGCGGACCGCCTGCGGTCCGCCCCATCTTCACCTGCGGCGGATAGAGGGGTTCCCGCCACAAGGGCGGGAATGACGGGATTAAATAATCAGGCTGAGTGGGCCCTAGCCCAGCGCCTTCGACAGACGCAGCCACAGCTGCTGGTCGAAGTCCTTGTCGATCGCGCCCTGGCCCATGCGGACCACGACCAGCTTCTGGCTGGGCACGACGTAGAGGCGCCGCTCCAGCGCGCCCAGCGCCGCGACCAGGTCGGCGGGGCCGGCCGGGATCAGCTGGCCCGGCTGGGCGCGGCCGCCGGCGCGCACCGTCTCGGTGCTGCCGTTCAGCCACCACAGACGGCCATAGGCCGGGTTCGTGGCCGAGCGGGCGAACATCGCCTTCAGGCTGGCTTCGGAGACGATGCGGCGGCCGTCCGCGGCCTTGCCGCCGTCCAGCACGATCTGACCGAACTTGGCGACATCGCGTGGGCAGGTGACCAGGCCCGTGGGGTTGCCGACATCGGCGAAGGCGGCCGGGCGCTTGCGCCAGGCGGTGTTGCTCATGCCGGCCGGCGCGGTCAGCCACTCGGTGGTGATCGTCTCCAGCGGCGCCTTGGCGGCGGCGGCGACGATGCGCTTGTTCACCGCGTAGGCGGGCGTGTTGTAGAAGAAGGTCGTCCCGGCCGGCGCGACGAAGCCGAACTTTTCGTCCAGACCCGAGGCCATGTTGAGCAGATGGATCACCTTGATCGCCCGCTCCTGGTCGGCCGAGGCCTTGGACCAGCCCGCGCCGATATAGTCCGAGACCGGTTTTTCGACGTCGATCAGGCCCTTGTCGATGGCTACGGCCACCAGCATCGAGACGAAGCTCTTCTGCTGCGAAGCAACGTCCTCCAGCAGCGCGCCGTCGGCGGTGGTCCCGTAGGTGAAGCCCGAGCGGAACGGCTCGGCGTTGTCCGGCAGCGGCCAGTTCTTCTCGACCAGGGTCTTGCGGTCCTGGACGATCAGGAAGCCGGTGGTCTTCTGGCCCTGGACATAGTCCAGCACCGGCTGGAAGTCCGGACCAGCCGCCAGGGCGGGGGAGGCCGACAGCGCGGCGGCGCCGGCCAGCAGGCCCCGGCGCGAGATCTGGAAGGTCATGCGAGCGGTCCTGTCCTAGGCCCGGCGCGAGCGCGCGGGGCTGGTATCGGGCGTCATCTGCAGGCCGTAGCCGCGCGAGATCATCAGGCGCATGGCTTCGTTCTGCATGTGGTAGAGGATGTTGCGGGCGCCTTCCGAGGCCATGGCCGCGTCGCGCTTGGCCAGGCCCGCGCGCACCACCCGCCAGTGATCGAACGGCGAGCCTTTCGCGCTCTCGGCCAGGCCCACATACGAATAGTGCCAGCGCGTCTTGCGGCGTACGGATTCGATCATCCGCTGGGCGTCGGGGCTGGAGACGCTGGCCAGGCGGCTGAAGATCGTCTCGCTCTGGTGGATCAGCTCCTCGGCCGACTCGCCGCGATCGGCGGCGTCCAGCATCACGTCGATCAGGCTCAGCGTCTCGCCCATCTGCTTGGGCGTGGCGCGGATGCAGGCGAAGCGGGCGGCGCAGCCGTACAGCGCGGCGCGCACCTCATAGAGGTCGAACACCTCCTGCACCGTGGTGGTGGCGACATAGGCGCCGCGATTCTCCTCGATCACCACCAGGCCGTCGTCGGCCAGGGTGCGCAGGGCTTTGCGGGCGATCGAGCGGCCGACGCCGAACTCGTTGCACAGCCGCACTTCGCGCAGCCATTCGCCGGGCGAGAGCAGGCCGTCCTGGATCTGGCGGCGCAGCGCTTCGGCCAGACCGGCGGCGTCGAGCGGCGCGGGGGACTCGGGCATGGACTTCAGGAACCTCGAACGATGACGTCGACACTCTGGCGTTGAAATCGGGATCCGGAAAGCCGGATCCGTGATCCGATCATTGAGCATCTCTCATAGGATCGCACAATTATATAAATGATATTGTCGTACAATCTCGTTGACATCGACAGACGTCACGTGTGTCCTTCGGCTCAACGGCGCTCGGGAGAAAAGCGCCGATTGGGAGGGTTCCATGCGATACCTGTTCATGTCCGCGGCTACGGTCGCGCTTGCCGCCTCGACGTCCGTGCTGGCTCAGACCGCCCCGGCGCCGCGCGCCCCGGACGCCATTCAAGCCATCGAAGAAGTCGTGGTCACCGCGCAGCGCAAGGAAGAAAGCCTGCGCGACGTGCCGGCCACGATCTCGGCCGTGACGGCCGCCCAGCTGGACGCCATGGGGCCGACCTCGGGCACGGGCGATCTGCTGCGCACCCTGCCGGGCGTGCGCTTCAACGACCTGCAGAGCAACAATCTCAGCGAAATCTCGATCCGCGGCTCGGGCACCCAGCGCGCCACGGGCGCGGACTCCGGCGTGGGCCTGTTCGTCAACGGCGCCTATGTGGGCTCCAGCACTTTGGGCGGCCGCAACTTCCGCAACATGGACTTCTTCGACCTGGAACGGGTCGAGGTGCTGGAAGGGCCGCAAGGCGCGCTGTACGGCCGCAACTCCGAATACGGCGTCGTGAACATCGTCAGCGCCAAGCCGAAGTTCAACGACTCGGGCTTCGTCAACGTGGGCTACAACAACGACCTGCAGCAGACCAAGGTCGCGGCGGTGGTCAATGGGAAGCTCAGCGACGACGTGGCCGCCCGGGTGGGCTTCCAGTCGACCCGTCAGAGCAAGGGTCAGTTCTACAATCCCGACACCGGCGCCTACTACGACCACACCGACGGCTGGGTCGGCCGCGCTCAGGTCCGCTACAACAAGGGTCCGCTGGATGTGGACCTCTCGGTCGACGCGCAGCAACTGAACCTGCCCACCTTCCTGAATTCCTACGGCGTGGCGCCGGGCCTCGTCGCGGCGCTGCCGCTGGGCTTCACCCAGGACAAGTATGTCGTCGCCCACGACGGCAAGGACGGCGTCCACCAGGAGGCCCAGCGCATGATGCTGCTGGCCGACTACGACCTGGGCTGGGGCAAGCTGACCTCGACGACGATGGTCTCGCACTGGATCTCGACCCAGAACTACGCCGCCGCCGTCGACTACGCGACCGAGGTGCAACTGCGGCAGAAGGGCGAGATCGGCTTCTATCCGTTCGGCCAGACCTCGACGATCGCCAAGGACCGCACCGTCTATCAGGACTTCCACCTGGCCGGTCAGGCCCTGGACGGCCATCTCGACTGGCTGGCCGGCGCCGACTACCTGCTGCAGCACGACCTGAACGGCACGGACACGAACACCACGCCCTGCGCCTTCACCCTGGCCGCCGGCATCTGCGGCGGCACGCCCACCACGCCACAGTGCTACAAGCCGCTTCCGACCTCGCTGAATTGCCCGGCGGTCTATCCGGCCGCGTTCGGTTCCTCGTCGCGCGCGCCGCTGCGCAACCAGTCGGAGTCGATCTACGGCCTGGTGCGCTACCACACCGGCGGCTTCACCTTCGCCGGCGAGCTGCGCTATTCGGTAGACAAGAAGAAGGCCAGCCAGCGGGTGGTGAACCTCTACACCACCACCCTGGCCAGCGTGCCGGCGGCCTATAACTTCGACGCCAACCGCCTGAACTACACCGCCACCGTCAGCTACAAGATCCCGGGCGCCATGCAGGCGCTGGTCTACGCCAAGGTCGGCACCGGCTATCGCGCCGGCGGCGTCAACGCCCGCACCTCCTCGCCACTGGCCCCGAACCCGTTCCGGCCGACCTACGACAACGAGGACACCACCAGCTACGAGGTCGGCTACAAGGGCAACCTGGCGCGCAACATCTACATGCGTCTCAGCGCCTACGCGTCGAAGACCGACAACGCGATCACCTCGATCAATGACGGTTGCACGGTCGTCAACGCCTGCCTGCAGGCCGGCACGATCTTCAATATCAACGGCGGGACGGTGCACGCCAAGGGCGTCTCGGCGGCGCTGGACGGCCGCTTCCAGATCGGCGGCGGCAACCTGACGCTCAGCGCCAACGCCGCGCGCCAGCAGGCCAAGTATGTCTCGACGCCGGCCAACTATTCGGGCCTGCCGACCGTGGGCTCGCTGGTGGCGCAGATCCCCAAGTGGACCTCGTCGGCGACGATCGACTACCGCCACCGCCTCACCGACAACATCACCGGCTTCGGCAACGTCTCGTACCAGAGCCAGAACGGTGGCGTTCAGGACACGATCACGGCGGCCACGCCGCCGATCTATCTGAGCGACATGGACATCGTGAACCTGCGCGCCGGCCTCGACATCAAGAAGGTGCAGGTGGCGGTGTTCGTCCAGAACCTGACCGACAAGTCCTACGCCCTCCTGCAGTTCCAGACGGCCGGCCAGCCGCTGGCCAACCGCTACAGCGCGCCGCGGTCGGTCGGGGCCAATATCGTCTATCGTTGGTAAGCGTTTGAGAGTCGGAGCCCCGCATGAGCGCCTCGCGTCGTGATCTTCTTCTAGGCGCGGGCGTGCTCGCCGCCGGGACCGTCTCGCAAGCAAAGGCGGCGGCTCCCCCCGCCGCCGCGTCGCCGGACGCGGCCTGGCTCCAGGCCGTGCTGGAGCGCTACGCCGGCTTCGGGATCAAGGCCTCGGGCGGGGCGGGCGACGTCGCCAGCGGCGCCTGGCTGGAGGGCGACCTGACCGCCCTGGGCTATCGCTGTGAGCGCCAGGCGTTCGAGGTTCCTTACGCCGACGTGCGCAAGGCGACCTTGGCCGTCGGCGACCAGCAGGCGACGGTCGTCCCGCAGGCGATCGTCAAGACCACCGGACCTGGCGGAGTCACCGGCCCTCTGAAGCTGGCCAGCGCCGGCGGCGACATGACGGGCGCCATCGCGCTGATCGTGCTGCCGTCCCGCCGCTGGGTCGCCCTGGCCGAGCCGGCGGTTGCTTCGGCCCTGACAGACGCCTTCGCCCGAGGAGCCGTGGCGGCCGTGGTCGTCACCTCCGGTCCGACGGACGAAGTGATCGGCCTGAACGTCAGCGCGACCAAGCCGGGTTTCCAGAAACCTGTCGTCCTGCTGGCCCCCAAGGACGCCGCGCCGTTCATCGCCGCCGCCAAGGCGGGTGGGACGGCGACCCTGACGGTGGACGCCGACAGCGGCAAGCGGCCGGCCTACAACCTGATCGCCCGGCTGGACCGGGGCGCGGCCAAGACCCTGATCGTCTCGACCCCGCGCTCGGGCTGGTTCACCTGCGCGGCCGAGCGCGGCTCGGGTCTGGCCGTCTGGTTGTGGTTGGCCCACGGCCTGGCCAAGTCCAAGCGGAACGTGAACCTGGAGTTCGTCGCCACCAGCGGCCACGAGTACATCTATCTCGGCGGCGAGCAGTACCTGGCCCACCACGCGCCCAAGCCGGCGGCCACCCACATGTGGGTCCATATCGGCGCCAGCGCGGCGGCGCGCGACTGGCACGAGCTGCCCGGCGGCCTGCGTCCGCTGCCCAGCGCCGACTCCCAGCGGATCCTGACCGCCACGCCGCCGGTGCTGGACAGCACGCGCCGCGCCTTCAAGGGTATTTCCGGCCTCGAGGCGGTGTACGAGGCCAACAAGGCCAACGCCGGCGGCGAGCTGGTGAACGTGATCGAGGCCGGCTATGTCGACGCCATCGGCCTCTATGGCGGGCATCGCTATTTCCACACGCCGGCGGATGACATGCGGTGTGTGTCGGGGGATCTGGTGGCGCCGGTGGCGGCGGCGTTCCGGGCGGCGGTTGAGGCGACGTTCTGAGGTTTTGGGGTCGGTGAGGTCGTCTTCAGCGCCCCCTCCGTCACGTCGCCTATCGGCGCCGCGCCACCTCCCCCGTTTCACGGGTGAGGAGGATGCCGCTTCTCCTCCCCTGCAAAGCGGGGGAGGTGGATCGATGCGAATACGCATCGAGACGGAGGGGGCGCTCCAGCTCTAACCCGCACCTCCCCCCACCTGCGCCGCTTTCGCCGCCACAAATCCCGGCCGAGCCGCCAGCCGCTCCCAGTACGCCGCCACCTCCGGGCTGAACTTGTGGTCCAGCTTCAGGTCCTTCGCCAGCAGCAGGGCGTAGCCGACGCAGACGTCGGCCATGGTGAAGCGCCCCGCGCACAGCCATTCCCGGTCCGCCAGGGCGCGGGTGACGTGGCGAAGGCGCGACAGGAACCACTGGGCGTAGTCGTCGGCGGCCTGCTTCACCCGCCGTTCCTCAGGCTCTAGCTGTGTGTAGCGCAGCACGATCGTCTGCGGGAACGTCAGGGTCGCCTCGCTGCGGTGCAGCCAGTCCAGCCAAAGGCCGTAGTCGGGCTCGTCCACCCCGACCGCCAGGGGCGTGGGGCCATAGCGGGTCGCCAGATATTGCGGGATGGCGGCGGACTCGGTCATCCGCACGTCGCCGTCGACCAGCAGCGGGATGGTCCCCAGCGGGTTCTGCGCCAGATATTCCGGGCTCAGGATGCGAGGCGGGAAGGGCAAGAGGTGCAGGCGGTAATCCAGCCCCATCTCCTCCAGGGACCAGAGGGCGCGGAACGAGCGCGCGTCGAGGCAGTGATAGAGCTCGATCATCCTGGGTCGTTCCTCGCGTGGATCGCGGCTGCTTGCGTACCGCGCTTGGGCGCCCGTCCGGAACCGTCACGCGACGGCAAGCGGATCGGAGCGCCTCACGACCATCATGGCGCCGGCCGCGCTGTCAAATATATTGTTGAACAATCTTATCGATCTTGATCGACAAATGACCTTGTCCGACGCCGATGCGGCCCATAGGGTTCGCCCCAAACAGATCGGGAGGAAAGCGATGTCGGTCAAAGCGCCGGAAAAGCACGGCTTCGACGCCGCGCGGCTGAACTACGTGGACGCCTTCCTGAAGGAACGCTACCTCGACTCGGGCAAGCTGCCTCACGCCCAGCTGCTGATCAGCCGCGATGGCGAGATCGTCCACTTCAGCAGCCAGGGCGCGGCGCGCGAGGGCTCGGCCAAGGCGATCGACGAGGGCTCGATCTTCCGCATCGCCAGCATGACCAAGCCGATCACCTCGGTCGGGTTCATGATGCTGGTCGAGCAGGGGAAAGTCGCGATCGACACGCCCGTCCACCAGGTGCTGCCTGAGTTCAAGGATCTCGGCGTCCATGCCGGCGGCGGCGGCGACGCGCCGTTCATGACCAAACCGACGGCTGAGCCGATGCGCATGCTGGACCTGCTGCGCCACACCTCGGGCCTGACCTACGGCTTCCAGAACCGCACCAACATCGACGCCGCCTATCGCAAGGGCAAGATCGAGGACTGGCACGACAATCTCGACCTGGACGGCTTCGTCGGCGCGCTGGGCAAGATCCCGCTGGAGTTCTCGCCGGGCGAGGCCTGGAACTATTCGGTGTCGACCGACGTGCTGGGCGCGGTGATCCAGCGCGTGTCGGGCATGCCGCTGGACCGCTATTTCGCCGAGAAGATCTTCGCGCCGCTCAAGATGAACGACACCAGCTTCGTCGTGCCGGAGGGCAAGGCCGATCGGCTGACCGACTGCTGGCTGTGGGCGGGGCCAGACAAGCCGCGCGGCATGCTGGATCGCGCCGAGGAGAGCGCATGGCTGCGGCAACCCAAGCTGGTGTCGGGCGGCGGCGGCCTAGCCTCGACGGCGCTGGACTATCACCGCTTCTGCCAGATGTGCGCCAACGGCGGCGAGCTGGACGGCGTGCGCCTGCTGGGCCGCAAGACGCTGGAGCTGATGACGCTGAACCACCTGCCCGGCAAGGGCGATCTGGCCACCCAGTCGCGCTCGCTGTTCAGCGAGACCCAGAACGCCGGCACGGGCTTTGGCCTCGGCTTCGCCGTCACCCAGGATCCCACGCGCGCGATGATCCCGGGCTCGGTCGGCGAGTACTATTGGGGCGGGATGTTCTCGACCTCGTTCTTCATCGACCCGGTCGAGAAGCTGCACGTCGTGTTCATGACCCAGATGAGCCCGTCATGGATCTATCCGATCCGCCGGGAGCTGAAGACGCTGATCTATTCGGCTCTGACCTGACGGCCAACTGCTCTGGGGCGAGGGCGTCCTCGTCCCAGGTCTCGAAGCTGCGCGTCTCGGCCGCCCGGCTGTGGATCCGCACCTCGGCTGAGGCCGGCCAGGCGCGCGCCAGGACATGAGCCTCGGCGATCGCCCGGCGGCGGGCCGAGAAGAACAACACTTCGCCGGTGGCGTCGATCTTCACGCACCAGCCGCCGTCGAACGGCGCGACGTTGAACAGGCAGGTCATGGCGTCCGTCCTACTCGGCCGCATAGACCAGCGGATGGGCGTGGGCCCACAGGTGCGCGCGGTAGGTGTCGAAGCACTGCTCGCCACAGACCAGGCGCATCACGGCGCCCTCGGCGATGAAGCGGGCGCGCGATGGGTCCTCGCCGACCAGCGGCGCCAGGGCCTCGGCGTTCCAGGCCTTGGAATGCTCGATGTCCAGCTGGGCGTGCAGGGCGAAGTACTTGCGGGCCTCGGGCGAGACGCCGACGCGTTTCAGGCCGGCGTCGACGCAGGCCACGCGGGTCGGGGCGGTCAGCTCGACCACGCCCAGAGCGCCGATCGACTGCCAAGCATAGCGCCGCGTCGTGGCGAAGGCGGTCATGGTGTTGGCCAGGCACAGCGACTGCCAGAGCGTGGAGTCGATGGTGGGCGACAGGCCCAGGGTCGCGGTCGTGCGCGTCAGCATCGGCCCGTGCATGCCGCGTTCGGCGCCGCGGCCCATCTCATCCCAATAGTTGCGGGCCAGCTCCAGCTTGGCGCGGTCGGGAACCTTGACCTGGGTCAGGGCCACCAGGTCGTCGAAGCCAGCCTCGCCGGCCGCCTCCTGGGTCAGGAACCACTTGAGGTCCTCCAGAGAGGCCTCGCCTTCCAGCCAATCGAACAGCGGGTCCCATTGGCCCGGACCGTGTTCCTTCAGCGCCTCGAACCAGGCGATGAAGCCGTCGACATCCTCGGGGACCTCGGCGACCAGCGGGGCGATGTGGGCGCGGAACGCCTCGACGAACTCGCCCTCCAGGCGCCGCATCCGGCGCTCCTCGTCGACCTCCGCGCGCCAGTCATCGGTGGGGGCGGTCGGCGACAGGCGCTTATGGTTCCAGTGAGCCAGGCCCTTGTGCAGGCCCTCGGCGTCGGGAAATTGCGGACTGAATGCGCCCAGGCGCGAAAGACGTTCGCCACCAAACACAGGGTTTTCTCCAAGGCCGTTGATCGAAGAGCGGCACGCGCCGCGGCGAGGAGGCAAACGGGGGGCTGCCGATCGCGTTCCTATGTCGAGCAAGCGACTTGGTTGAGCTAAGCCTTTGACTTCGCTTTGGGCGGCGTCCCCATTTCTGGTCGCAGATCGCCGTTCCGCGACGTTCGGTCGCTCAGGTCGTGGTGCGGCCTTTACGCTTCCTCATTCTCTTTGGTCGCTTGCTGGGAGGGAACACCTCGCCGCGAGCCCATGCAGTCCAAGTCGTCCTCGCCGATCAGCCTCAAGGCCGCCGCGGTCTATGCCGCCGTGCTGGTCCTGGGCCTGCTGTGCATCGCCGCGCCGCGCGCGGTGGGCCGGTTGGCGCCGATCTGGCTGCCCAACGCCCTGGTCTTCAGCGTCTATCTGCGCAGCCGGTCCAGCCACTGGTGGGCGATCGGCCTGGCGGGCGCGGCCGGCAACCTGACCGCCAACTATCTGGCCAGCGACCAGGCCGGCGTCGCCTTCGGGCTGGTGTCCGCCAACGTCCTGGAGTGCCTGTTCTGCGCCCTGGCCGTGCGCCGGTTCATCGGCGGCCGTTTCGACGTGGCCCAGACGCGGGACCTGGTCCGCTTCGCCGCCATCGTCGCGCCCTGCGCGCTGTTCTCGGGCCTGATCTCTTCGACCGTCGTCCAGGTGTTCCGGGGCGACGCGTTCGGACACAGCCTGCGCACCTGGATGGCCTCGCACGTGCTGGGCTATTTCATCCTGGCGCCCTGCCTGCTGCTGCTGAGCCGTCCTCGAGTCGAGGACGAGCCGCGCCTGCGCGACCACGGCTGGACGCTCGTGGTGCTGACCGCTGTGGCGACGGCGACCTTCGCCCAGTCCAACTATCCGCTGCTGTTCCTGATCCCGCCGGCCCTGCTGTTGGTCACCTGGCGGCTGGAGCTGTTCGGCTCGGCCCTGGGCGTGCTGATCACCACGGCGATCGGCACGGCCTTCTCGCTGAGCGGCCATGGCCCCACCAGCCTGGCCCACGGCGACGCGGGCGCCAAGATCGTGGTGCTGCAGGCGTTCCTGGCCGTCGGCATCCTGGCCAGCCTGCCGGTCGCCAACCAGCGGGCGCTGAGCCGGCGGCTGCAGGCTTCGCTCTCGACCGCCCTGCGCGCCGCCAAGGACGAGACGGTGAAGCTGGAGATGGCCGCCACCGTCGCGCGCCTGGGCTATTGGAGCATGGACGCCCGCAGCGGTCAGCTGACCTGGTCGCGACAGATGTACGAGATCTTCGGCGTCGACCCGAACGGCGACGTCGACCTGGCCGCCGCCATGGGCCGGGTGCATCCCGAAGACGCGCCGGAATGCCAGCGCCTGGTCGACCGCGCCCTGCAGTTCGGCGAGGACTACGTCCAGGAGCGCATCCGCATCTTCCGCCCTGACGGCGAGATGCGCCTGACCGGTGGTACGGTCGTGTGCCATCGCGACGAGACCGGCGCCGTGGCGACGCTGTTCGGCACGCTCAGCGACAAGACCGAGCAGGAGGCCGCGCGCCTGCAGCGGGACCTGATCGAGCGGCGCTATGTCGAGATCGCCGCCCAGGCCAGCGACATCGTCCTGCGTCTCGATCCCGAAGGCGTCTGCCTGTCGGTCAACCCGGCCTGCGAGAGCGTGCTGGGCTATCGCGCCGACGAGATCGCCGGCCGCACGATGGGCTGGCTGGTGCATCCCGACGACTACGGCCAGGTGCGCGCCGCGCTGATGACGCTGCGCGCGGGCGGCGTGGTCGGCGAGCGGCTGCTCTACCGCGCCCTGCACAAGAACGGCGGCTGGAAGTGGCTGGAATCCCAGCCCCAGGCTCTGCGCGATCCCTTCGACGGCCGGATCATCGAGACCTCGGACCTGATCCGCGACGTCACCGCGCGCACCGAGCAGGAGACGGCCCTGCGCGGGGCCGAACAGACGGCGCAGAAGGCCAACAGCCTGATGCGCGCGGCCGAGAAGCTGGCCCACATGGGCTATGTCTCCTACGACCTGACCACCGGCGCCATGACCTGGTCGGACGAGGTCTGGCGCATCTTCGAGGCCGATCCCACGCGGGATACGGCGTGCGTCGAGCTGATGTCCGAACGCCGCCATCCCGATGATCGCGAGCGGGTGCTGGTCGACTTCGAGAAGGCCGTGGCGGCGGGCGCTCAGGTCTACGAGACCAGCTATCGCGTGATCACGCCCAGCGGCGCGCTGCGCCACGTCATGACCCGCGGCCATATCGAGCGTCAGGACGGCGAGGCGATCGGGGTCTTCGGCGTGGTGATGGACGTCACCGACCTGCGCACGGCCGAGCACGCCGCCCGCGAGAGCGAGCGTCGCTATCGCCTGATGGCCGAGAACTCGACCGACATCATCATCACCTGCGCGCTGACGGGGCAGGTGACCTTCGCCTCGCCGGCCCTGGGCGCGGTGACCGGCTATGCCGGCGACGCCCTGATCGGCCGGACGGCCATGGACTTCTGCCATCCCGACGACCGCAAGGCGATCCAGGCCAACTTCCTGCGCGTGGTGTCGGGCGAGGCGCCTGAGCGCCTGCGCTGGCGCGGCCGCCACCAGCAGGAGGCGCGCTGGATCTGGCTGGAGTCCAACCCGGCCCTGCTGCGCGATCCCGACACCGGGACGCCGACCGGCTATCTGGACGTCATTCGCGACGTCACCGCCCAGAAGGCCCAGGAAGACGCCCTGGCCGCCGCGCGCCAGGAGGCCGAGCGGGCCATGCGCTCCAAGGCCGACTTCCTGGCCAATATGAGCCACGAACTGCGCACGCCGCTGAACAGCATCATCGGCTTCTCGCGCCTGCTGGCCGAGCGCGATACGCTGTCGTCGGAAGACCGCCGCCAGATCGACCTGGTGCACGGCGCCGGCCAGGCGCTGCACGCCGTGATCGACAACGTGCTGGACTTCTCGAAGCTGGAAGCCGCCGCCCTCACCCTGGACCCGGCGCCGTTCGATGTCGTGGCCATGGCGCGCAAGGCCACCGCCCTGCTGGAGCCCCAGGCCGCCGACAAGGCCATCGGCCTGAAGTTCGTGCTCGATGCGCCGGAAAGCCTCAGCGTGCTGGGCGACGAAGGGCGGCTACGGCAGGTGCTGCTGAACTTCCTGTCCAACGCCGTGAAATTCACCAAGACCGGCGAGGTGCGCGTGACCCTGGCGGCTCAGCCGCAGGCCGGTGAACGGGTGGGCTTCCGCATCGAGGTCCGCGACACTGGTCTGGGCATCGCGCCCGACAAGCTGAAGGGCCTTTTCAACCGCTTCACCCAGGCCGACGCCACGACCTCCACCCGCTATGGCGGCACGGGCCTGGGCCTGGCGATCTCCAAGCAGCTGGTTGAGCTGATGGGCGGCTCGGTGGGCGGCGAGAGCGCGGTCGGGGAGGGCTCGACCTTCTGGCTGGCTCTGGACCTGCCGGCGGCGTCCGCGGTCGCGCCGGGGCGCGACGACCACGACGCCAAGCCGTCGCTGGCCGGTCGCACGATCCTGGTCGCCGATGACGTCGACCTCAATCGCCAGCTGATGAGCGCGCTGCTGACCAAGCAGGGCTGCGTCGTCGATCTGGCCGAGAACGGCGCCGAGGCGCTGGAACGCCTGGAGACCTGCGCCTACGACCTGGTGCTGATGGACTGCCAGATGCCGGTCATGGACGGCTTCGCCGCCACCCGCGCCATCCGCGCCAGCGGCAAGCCCTACGCCTCGACCCCGATCGTGGCCCTGACCGCCAGCGCCGACGTCGAGCACCTGGCGCGCTGCGGCGCGGCCGGCATGGACGCTCACCTGACCAAGCCGCTCAATCCCGGCGCCCTGGAGGCGGTGATGCGGCGTTTCCTGTCGCAACCGGCTCCCGAGGTCCCGGCTGGGGCAGGGGCGGCGGATCCGGAGATGCGCCAGGCCCTGGTCGACAGCCTGGGCGGGGGTGCGCTGGTCCCGCTGCTGACGCTGCTGCTGGACCAGTTGGCCGAGAAGCTGCAGGTCGACGCGCCTGACGCCGTGCGCGAGGACGCCCACTCGCTGGCGGGCGCGAGCGGCCTGATGGGCTATGTCGCGCTGTCCGAGGCTTGTCGCGACCTGGAGCAGGCCGTGATCGCCGGCGACGATTTCGCGCCGCGGCTGACCAGCGTCCGGGGCTTGATGGCGTCGGCCGGTGCGGATGCGCGGCGCTGGATGGCTGACCTGACGCGTGGCCAGACCCAGGTCGCCTGACGAACACCTGAGCTCCGTGATCCAGGCGACGGGTAGGGCGCCCTTTCTCGTCCTGCAAAAATACAAGCAGGATTGACTGTATTATTTCTCCTTCTATGGTTCGGGCCAACGAACAGTGAAGGGGAGGCGTCGATGGCGCTGGAGGATTTCGATCGGCGCGCGCTGCTGCTGGGCGGCGTGCTGGGCGCGGGTCTGGCGGCTTCGAAGGCGACAGCGGCGGCCCATAAGGGCGGCAAGCCGGCCAAGGTCTCGGTAAAGCCGGGCTTCCTGTGGGGCACGGCCGGCGCGGCCTACCAGATCGAGGGCGGCAACGTCGCCAGCGACCTGTGGGTGATGGAGCACATCAAGCCGACCATCTTCAAGGACCCCTCCGGCGACGCCGCCGACGCCTATAACCGCGTGTGGGACGACATCGCCCTGGCCGCCTCGCTGGGCTTCAACACCCACCGCTTCTCGATCGAATGGTCGCGGATCGAGCCCGAACCGGGCCAGATCTCGCTGGCGGCCATCGCCTATTATCGCCGCGTGCTTGAGACGATCCGCGCGCACGGCATGACGCCGTTCGTCACCTACAACCACTTCACGACGCCGCGCTGGTTTGCGGCCGCCGGCGGGTTCGAGACGCGCGACAACATCGCCGCCTTCGTCCGCTACTGCACGATCGTCACCCAGCACCTGGGCGACCTGATCGGCGTGGCCTCGACCTTCAACGAGCCCAACCTGGGCGCGCTGATCAGCTGGTCGCCGTCTGTCCGGCCGCTGCGCCCCTTCATCGAGATGTCCAAGAAGGCCGCGGCCCAGGCCGTGGGCGCGCCCAACTGGTCGCCGCCGGTGCTGGGCGACTTCCGCATCCAGCAGCCGATCATGATCGAGGCCCACGAGCGGGCGCACGAGGCGATCCGCAAGACCGCCAACGACCGCTTCCTGGTCGGCGTCACCCTGTCGCTGAACGACGACCGCGCGCCGGCCACCGGTCCCAGCGGCGTCGAAGCCAAGCGGGCGCAGGTGATGCTGCCGTGGGTCCAGGCGCAGGGCGACTTCATCGGCGTGCAGAACTACACCTGGACCGAGGTCGCGCCCGACACGGACCTGCCCACGCCGAAGGGCGTCGAGCTAAGCCAGATGGGCTATCCCGCCGCGCCCGAGGCGCTGGAGGCGGTGATCCGCACCGTGGCCCAGCATACGAAGAAGCCGATCTACGTCACCGAAAACGGCGTCGCGACCGAGGACGACAGCCGCCGCGTGGCCTTCATCGACAAGGCGGTGCCGGGGGTCATGAACTGCCTGCGCGATGGGATCGACGTGCGCGGCTACATCCACTGGTCGCTGCTCGACAATTGGGAGTGGTTCTCCGGTTACGGCCCCAAGTTCGGCCTGGTCTCGGTCGATCGCACGACCTTCAAGCGCACCCCCAAGCCCAGCGCCCGCCACCTGGGCGCCATCGCCCGCAAGGGCCTGCCCGCTGGCCTGAAGAGCCGTTGAGGAGCCTGCCCGTGTTGAAGCGTTTTGTCGGAATTCTGCTGATGACCTCGACCCTGACGACGGCCGGCGCGGCCCTGGCGCAGGCCAGCGACCCTGACGCTCGCGCCAAGGCGATGGTCGACGCCATGACCCTGGACGAGCAGATCGGCCTGCTGCGCACGCAAGCGGGCTTTGGCCTGCTGTCGCTGGGCGTGCCGCTGCCGCCATCGGTGCCCGAGAGCATGCGCAAGGCCACCCCGCCCGGCGCGTTGGGCTCGGCCGGCTACGTGCCGGCGGTCGAGCGCGTGGGCATGCCGGCCCAGCAGATGTCGGACGCCAGCCTGGGCGTCGCCAATCTGGGCGGCTTTCTGCGGCGCGGCGATGAGGCGACCTCGCTGCCCGCCACCCTGGCCCTGGCCGCGACCTTCGATCCAGACCTGGCCCAGGCGGCCGGCGACATGCTGGGCGCCGAGGCTCACGCCAAGGGCTTCAACATCCAGCTTGCGGGCGGCGTGAACCTGACCCGCGAGCCGCGCAACGGCCGGAACTTCGAATATGCCGGCGAGGACCCGCTGCTGGCCGGCTCGATCGTCGGCGCCCAGGTGGCCGGCATCCAGGGCCGCCACGTCGTCTCGACCGTCAAGCACTTCGCCCTGAACGCCCAGGAGACCGGCCGCTTCGTCCACGACGCCCAGATCGACGAGGCGGCGCTGCGCGAGAGCGATCTCCTGGCCTTCGAGATCGCCATCCAGCGCGGCCAGCCGGGCTCGGTGATGTGCGCCTACAACAGGATCAACGGGACCTATGCCTGCGAGAACAATTTCCTGCTGGGCAAGGTGCTGAAGGGCGACTGGAAGTATCTGGGCTGGGTGATGTCGGACTGGGGCGCTTCGCACAGCCTGGCGCCCTCGCTGAAGGCGGGTCTCGACCAGGAGTCGCCGCAGGATGATCCCTATTTCGGCGACCTGAAGGACGCCGTCGCCAAGGGCGAGGTGTCGGCCGAGCGGGTGCGGGAAGCCGCCTTCCGGATCGTCCGCAGCTTCTACGCCGTGGGTGTGATCGACGATCCGGCCAAGCCCGGCGGTCCTATCGACAAGAACGCCCACGCCGCGGTCGCCGAGAAGGTGGCCCTGCAAGGCATGGTGCTGTTGAAGAACGACGGCGTCCTGCCGCTGGCGGCGAAGGCCAAGAAGATCGTCGTGATCGGCGGCTTCGCCGACAAGGGCATCTTGTCCGGCGGCGGCTCCTCGCAGGTCATGCCGTACGGCGGCCACTTCATGGACCGGCGCGGCCGCGAGGGCATCGCGGCGATCCTGTCGCCGGTCTATGGCCTGTCCTCGCCGGTGGAGGCGCTGAAGGCCCTGCGGCCCGACGCCGACATCACCTTCGATGACGGCTCCGACCCGGCCCGCGCCGCGGCGCTGGCCAAGACCGCCGACGTCGCCATCGTCTTCGCCACGCGGCCGGAAGAGGAGGGCGTGGACGCCATCTCGCCCAGCCTGCCGTTCGGCCAGGACGAGCTGATCGCGGCTGTCGGCGCGGCCAATCCGCAGACGGCGGTGGTGCTGGAGACCGGCAATCCGATCCTGATGCCGTGGCTGCCCAAGGTCTCGGCCGTGCTGCAGGCCTGGTATCCGGGCCAGCGCGGCGGGCCGGCCATCGCCAAGATTCTGACCGGCGAGGTCTCGCCCTCGGGCCGCCTGCCGATGACCTTCCCGGCCAGCATGGCGCAGTTGCCCCGGCCCGAGATCCCCGGCTTCGACCCTAAGAACCGCTCGCCGCTCGGCCTGGGCGCCAAGGTCGCGCCGTTCGCGGTGCCGTTCACCGAAGGCGCCGACGTCGGCTATCGCTGGTTCGAGAAGAAGGCCGACAAGCCCCTGTTCGCCTTCGGTCACGGCCTGACCTACACGCGGTTCGGCTACGCCAAGCTGGCGGCCAAGGGCGGGGAGGGGCTCTCGGCCACCTTCACCCTGACCAACACCGGCCAGCGCGAAGGCACGGAAGTCGCCCAGCTGTACGTCGCGCCGCCAGGACGCACCCACCGCCTGGCCGGCTGGGCCCGCGTGACGCTGAAGCCGGGCGAGAGCCGGCAGGTGACCATCACCGCCGACCCGCGCCTGCTGGCCTCGTACGACGCCAAGGCCGGCGCCTGGCGCTGCGCGGCGGGGAGCTACGACGTCTATGTCGGCAAGGCCGCCGGCTCGCGCGACCTGGTCGCCAAGGTGAGCCTGACGGAGGGCGCACGATGAGCCTGCTCGCGTTCGTCGCCGCGGCCGCTCTGGCCGGGGCGGTCGCCCAGATCGACACGGGAAGCCTGCAGGGCGCCACCGTCGAGGGCGTCACCGCCTTCAAGGGCATTCCCTATGCCGCCGCGCCGGTCGGCGATCTGCGGTGGCGCGCGCCCAAGCCCGCCGCCGTCTGGACCGGGACGCGCGACGCTTCGAAGATCAGCCCCGATTGCGTGCAGGGCCGCATGCCAGGTTCACCCGAGCCCGCGCCTCAGGCCGAGGACTGCCTGTTCGCCAATGTCTGGCGGCCCGCGACCGCCAAGGCCGGCGGCAAGTTGCCGGTCATGGTCTGGATCCATGGCGGCGCCTTCACCAACGGCGGCTCGTCCTCGCCCGAGACCTGGGGCGACGCCATGGCCAAGCGCGGCCTGGTGTTCGTCACCTTCAACTACCGCCTGGGCCGCTTCGGTTTCTTCGGCCACCCGGCCCTGACCGCCGAGCATCCGGACGAGGCGACCGGCGACTACGGCCTGATGGACCAGATGGCCGCCCTGGCCTGGGTCCGACGCAACATCGCCGCCTTTGGAGGCGATCCGAAGAACGTCACCGTCGTGGGCGGCTCGGCCGGCGGCATCTCGATCAACCTGCTGCTGGGCGCGCCCAAGGCCGAGGGGCTGTTCGACAAGGCGATCATCCAGTCGGGCGCCGGCCGCCGCTTCCTGACGCCCGAGCGCCGGCTGTCGCAGGATCTGCCGGGCAAACCCTCGGCCGAGAGCGTCGGTTTGGCCTTCGCCAAGCGCCTGGGCGTCGAGGGGACCGACGCGGCGGCTCTGGCGGCGTTGCGCGCCCTTCCAGCCGACAAGATCGCCAACAATCTCAGCATGGCCACCCTGGTCTTCCAGGGCGAGGGCGCGCTCTATTCGGGTCCCGTGGTCGACGGCAAGCTGATCGTCGAAACGCCCGAGGCGACGTTCGCGAACGGCCGCCAGCACAAGGTCCCGGTGATCGTCGGGGCGACCAGCGCCGACCTCAGCCTGGACTTCACGCCCAGCGCCGACGCCGCCTACGCCAAGTTCGGCGCGGACGCGGCGGCGGCGCGGACGGCCTACGACGCGACCGGCAAGCTGGAGCTGAAGGCGCTGAACCAGGCGATCGGCGGCGACCGTAACATGGTCGAGCCGGCCCGCTTCATCGCCCGGTCGGTCTCGGCCACGGGGACGGCGGCCTACGAGTATCGCTTCGGCTATGTCGCTCCGGCGGCGTTGACGGGTTCGCCGTATGGGGCCAACCACTCGACCGAGGTGGCCTATGTCTTCGATCGTCTCGCGCCGGTCTATGGCGCGCAGGTGACGGCGACCGACAACGCGGTGGCGGGGAAGCTGGCCGACTACTGGGCCAATTTCGCGCGCAAGGGCGATCCGAACGGGAAGGGCCTGCCGGTCTGGCCGCGCTACGATGCGAAGCGCGATAAGCTGCTGGACGTGCGGCCGGACGGGACGTTCGTGGGGGAGGCGGATTCCTGGCGGGCGCGGCTGGATGTGGCTGAGCGGGTGGCGGAGCGGCCTTAGGGCGGTTTAGCGCCCCCTCCGTCTCGCTGCGTATTCGCAGCGATCCACCTCCCCCGTTGCACGGGGGAGGAGAAACTTTTTCCTCCCCTGCGAAGCGGGGGAGGTGGCGCGACGCCGATAGGCGACGTGACGGAGGGGGCGCTGATGCCGCCCTAAACCTTCAACCGCCCCGGCTCGTCCAACGCCACGGCCACCATGTCGCGCAACAACCGGACCGCCCTATCTAGCTCCGCCGTTCCATCCAGCGTCTGAGCCACCGACAAGCCCCGCACCGTCCACACCATCAGCCGCAGCAGTGGCCTCGGCGCCGGACCGTCGAACAGCGGGTCGTCGCGTTCGGCCCAGGCGAAGGACTCGTTCTCGATCCGGGTCTGCAGCGGCAACAGGCGCTCGGCCAGCTCCCGGTCGCTGCGCGAGCCCTGCAGTATCTCCAGCACCGCCACGCCGGAGGGACGACTGAGCACCTCCCAGGCGATCTCGGGCAGGGCCAGCAGTTTGGCGCGCATGCCCCGCACGCCGCGCATGCGCTCGACGTACTCGGCCACCTCGCGATCGTAGACGGCGCGGACCACGAACAGCATCAGGTCCACCTTGGTCGGAAACTGATGCAGCATCGCGCCCCGGCTGACCCCGGCCTCCTGCGCCACCAGCAAGGTGGTGGTGGCCGGATAGCCCTGCTGGTGCAGGCAGCGGATCGCCGCCTCCAGGACCCGAGCGCGGGTCTCGTCGCTGCGCTCGGCCTGGGTGCGGCGGGGCTTGAGCGGCTCCATCCCTAGCGCGAGGCCGCCGTGACGAGGGCGCGGACGCCGGGCGTGATCTTGATGATCAGGTCGGCCGGCGGCTGCTTGCCCAGGAAGCTGAAGATCGGCCGCGCCGAGGCGGCGTCGAAGGCTTCAGCGCGCGCCAGCAGAGCCTCGGCCTTGGCGCGATCGCCCGCCGACAGCGGCTTGCCGGCCTCAAGGGCGTCCAGCGCCAGGAGGCCCGCCGCCGACAGCTCCGCGATGTCGGTCGAGATCGGCAGGGCCGCCTCCAGCGCCGGGCGGCCCTTGGCCACCGCCTGGAAGCGCGCGTCGTTAGCCTTCCAGATCGTGAGGTCGGCGCGCAGGGCGGTGGCCTCGCTCCTTTCGCCGGCCGCCAAGGCCTTGGCGCGGGCCTCGAAGCGGTGGGCGACCAGGCTGTCGACCGGCGCGGCGTCGGCCAGGGTGTTCAGCTCCTGCACGATCTGCTGACCGCGCAGGGCCGCCAGGATGCGGTGGTCGCGGGCCATGTTGCGGGTCGGACCGACCAGGTCGAGCAGCGTCGTCACCGGCTCGGAACTGCCGGGCGCCAGGCGTTCGGCCATCCGTGCGGCGTTGGCCTGGTCTTGCAGACCCTGGAGCCGTAGCTGGCTCTGCGCGGCTGGCAGGCGGCGGTAGAGGTCGTCGGTGTCGCGCACCGTCCGGGGCGACCAGAACCGCTCGGCCACCGCGGCGGCGCGGGGCCAGAGGCGCGAGTCGAGCATCTCGTCCGTGGCGATCTCGGCCCAGATCGGCGCCTCGCCGCCCAGGACCAGCTTCTCCTGCTCCGGCGTCAGCGGCGGCAGGGGCTTGGCGACCAAGGCGTCCTTCAGGACGGCGGCCAGCAGCGGATTGATCTTGCGGCCCTTCTCGACCTCGGCCGGGGTCAGGCCGGCGGCCGAAGCGTCGGCCGGATCGAAGCCGTAGTGGAACGAGGCCGGCTCCAGCAGATCAAGGTAGTAGCCGGCGGAGACGATCGTGCGGTGGCCCTTGGCGACCGCGTCGGCCGTGGCGTTCGAGGTCTGCCAGGCCTCGACGACCACGTCCTTGGGCAGGGCCGGATCGTCGGCCACCTCTTCCCAGCCGATCATCGTCTTGCCGTGCTTCTTCAGGATCTCACCGACCCGGCGTTGGAAATAGCCCTGCAGGGCCGCCTTGGTGGTCAGGCCTTGAGCCTTCATGAAGGCCTGGACGTGCGGGTGGTCCATCAGCACCGCATCGCCGACCTCGTCGCCGCCGGCGTGGAAATAGGCGTCCGGGAACAGCCCGGCCATCTCGCCGAACAGGGCGTCCAGGAACTGGTAGGTCTGCGGCTTGGTCGGATCGAGCGCCCGATCCAGCGCGGCGAAGGCGTTGGCGGGCTTGTCCGGCGTCAGGGCGATGTCCGGATAGGCGTCGGCGATGGCGCGGGTGTGTCCGGGGACGTCGAATTCCGGCACGATCCGCACGCCCCGGTCGGCGGCATAGGCGACCAGCTGGCGGATCTGGTCCTGGGTGTAGAATTGGCCGTCGCCCGTGGCCTGCAGTTTGGGATAGCGCTTGCTCTCGACCCGGAAGCCCTGGTCGTTGGAGAGATGCAGGTGCAGGACGTTGAGCTTGACCCGCTCCATGGCGTCGATCTGGCGCTCGACCGTCTCCAGGCTCATGAAGTGGCGGACGGTGTCGATCATCAGGCCGCGCCAGGCGAAGCGCGGGGCGTCGTCGATGGTCGCGTAGGGCAGGGCGGCGCTGGATGGACTAGTCTCGACCATCTGGCGAAGGGTGGCCAGGCCGCGCAGCACGCCGGTCGGGCCATCGGCTTCCAGCGTCACGCCGCCGGCCGCGACGGTCAGGCGATAACCCTCGGCGGCCGGATCGGCGCCCTTGCTGCTGATCGTCAGCGTCGGACCGGGAACACGCGCCATGTCCAGGCCGGTCAGCTTGCCGGCGTCACGCTGGAAGCGGGTCACGGCACGGTCCAGACGCGCGTCGCGGCGGCCCTGCCAGTGAACCTGGAAAGCGCCCTCCAGCTTCAGCTCGCCCTGCGTCCACGTCGTCGCGCGGGGCTGGGGCATCAGCGACGGCGCCGCGAGGGCGCTTGTCGCCAGCAGAGTCGCCAGACATACAGTTGTATGGAAGAGAGCGGGTCGGAGCGAACGCATGGGGTCTCCCGGGTGTTCTAACTTACAAGCGAACTTGACTGCATGTTAGTGGCGACGATATCGTCGGCGCAACCAAAAGGTCCGCGTGGACCACAAGGGGAGAGATTGAAGATGCGTATCGTGACGGCCCTGGCCCTGACCTTGATGGCGGCGACGACGCCCGCCCTGGCCCAGACCGCAGCGCCGGCTCCGGCCGCCGCGTCCGCCGCCGCTCCGGCCTTCTCGGCCGACACGCCGCTGGAGACCGTGGTCGCCAATCCGGCCGCCAAGGCGGTGCTGGACAAGGACATGCCCACCATCTCGTCGCACCCGGCGTTCGAGCAGTTCAAGGCGATGAGCCTGCGTCAGCTGCAGCCCTACGCCCAGGGCAAGATCACCGACGAAGCCCTGGCGAAGGTCGACGCCGACCTGAAAGCCGTCCCGGCCAAATAAGCCGACCAAGTCCTAGTTCTGTCGCGTCATCAGCGGCGTCCCAGCGGGGCGCGGCTGATGACGCATGTCTGCGTTCCAGATCCAGCAACCTGGCAAGCGTCCCAAAACACACGGAAATCACATAAACAGTCAGTCTTGACGGAATCTTCTTGCAAGTCATAAACAATCATAATTGACTGTAAGTGAGGGCGTCGCTCAGAGCGCCCGAGAAACCGACGATAGGGGATTGGGACATGAGATCGACCGCTGGCGCCTACCGCGCCGCCCTGATGGGCACGGCTGCGCTTGGGATTTTGGGGCTGGGAGCTTTCGGCGCTTCCGGCGCGCACGCCCAGGACGCGGCGCCGGCGCCGACCACCAGCCTCAGCGAGATCATCGTCACAGCGACCAAGCGCGCCCAGCGCCTGCAGGATGTGCCGGTGGCCGTCACCGCCGTCTCGGGCCAGGCCCTGGAGCGGTCGAACTTCCGCGAGGCGTCGGACATCCAATACCTGGCGCCGAACGTCACCTTCTCCTCGACCAATCCGGTGGCCAACGGCGGCGGCTACCAGATCCGCGGCGTGGGCACCCAGACCTATGACAGCGGCGTCGAGCAGACGGTCGGCCTGGTGGTCGACGGCGTGCTGATCGGCCTGCCGCGCGATCCAGGGGCCACGGGCTTCGCCGACGTCGAGCGCGTGGAAGTGCTGCGCGGTCCGCAGGGCACGCTGTTCGGCAAGAACGCCTCGGCCGGCGTCATCCAGATCGTCACCAAGAACCCGCGCCTAGAGCAGACCTCGGGCCAGGTCGACCTCTCATACGGCGAGCGAAACGAAGAGATCGCCCAGGGCGTCGTCAACCTGCCGCTGGGCAAGACGGCGGCGATACGCCTGTCAGGCTTCTACAACAGCCAGGACGGCGCCATCCCCTATGCGGTGCGCAAGGACGGCCATGTCGGCGACCGCGAGAACTCCGGCGTGCGCGGCAAGCTCTTGTGGGAGCCGGTCGACAATCTGAGCGTCGTGGTGGCGGCCGACTACCAGAAGGGCTTCGCCCGCGACGCGCCGATCATCCAGAGCTTGGGGATCAACCCGCGCTACAACGCTCTGTTCGCCGGCTTCGCCCAGCAGCCGGGTCCCAACACCTACATCAGCTACCAGGACGGCGACTGGCGGGCCAACACCAAGGTGCGCGGCGTCTCGGGCCAGGCGGACTACAAGATCGGCGGCTTCACGCTGACCTCGATCACCGCCTATCGCAAGTCGCAGATGACCCAGTTGTCGGACATCGACCACGCGCCGATCGACATCTTCAACTACAGCGACGGGGGCCTGGACAGCCACCAGTTCACCCAGGAATTCCGCATCACTTCGCCGTCGGGCGAGAAGCTGGAATATGTGGCCGGCGTCTACTTCCTCGACACCCATGTCGACGGCTGGACCACCCAGAAGGGCGACTTCCTGAAGTTCTCGACCGGCAGCTCGGCCTATCCGCCGGCGGTGCTGTACGGCGAGCGCGACCAGGTCAACCACACCAAGAGCTACGCCGCCTACGGCCAGGCGACCTACGCCATCACCGACGCCTTCAAGCTGATCGGCGGCCTGCGCTACACCGACGACAAGGTCTCGGGGAACCTGACCGTCAAGCCGGTGGCGGGCTACTTCACCTACGGGACGCTGCTGCCCTATTCCGGCGAGGTCTCGGCCGACAACGTCTCGGGTCGGGTCGGCGCGCAGTATCAGCCCAGCCGCGACCTGATGGTCTACGCCACCTACGCCACCGGCTATAAAGGCCCAGCGATCGACAGCCTGAACGGCCAGATCAAGCGGGTGAAGCCCGAGACGGTCGAGAGCTACGAGGCCGGCGTGAAGTCGACGCTGCTGGAGGGGCGCATGACCCTGAACGCGGCGATCTATCGCTCGGACTACACCGACTTCCAGGCCCAGGCCCTGGACCTGACCTCGGCGACGCCGCGGCTGGGCCTGACCAACGCTGGCCTGATGCGGGCGCAGGGGATCGAGGTCGAGACCACGATCAAGCTGGCCGAGGGCCTGACCGTCGGCGGCAGCGCCACCTACAACGACGCCAAGTTCAAGGACTATACCGGCGCCTGCTACACGGGCCAGCCGACCTCCGCGACGGTGGGGCAGGGCTGCTACGCCCTGCCGGGATCGCCGGGCACGTTCGTGGCCAACTACGCCGGCGAGCGCCTGACAAACGCGCCGAAGTGGGCCTACAACCTCAACGCCAACTACGAGCGTCCGGTGGGCGCCAACCTGAAGGTCGACGCCAGCGCCAACTGGTCGTGGCGGGATGACACCAACACCATCACCGCCGATCCGAAGTCGGTCGTGAAGGCCTATGGCATCCTCAACGCCAGCCTGGGTATCGGCCGCGACAACGGCGCCTGGCGCCTGGGTCTCTACGCCCGCAACCTCCTGAATAAGCGCTTCTACGCGCCCTATCCGTCGCTGACCCTGATCAACGCCGGCGGCTACGAGAAGGTCGTCAGCCCCGACGCCTTCCGCACCGTCGGCGCCAAGTTGAGCCTGAACTTCTAAGGCTCTCCCCAGGGCGAACGAGGCGATCTTCCCTGCCTCGTTCGCCCATCTCCTATCCGGAGTTGCGAAGATGCGCGCCTTGGCCGAGACCGTCCGCTGACTCTCGCCCGCAAGAGGCTGGACGCGGGCGGCGCTTCCGCTGATCCTTGCCGCATGACTCAAGGTTCCGACGCCGCGCTGACCGCGCCCCGTCCCAAGCGCCGCACGCAGGCCGAACGCAGCGCCGAGACGCGCCGCATCCTGCTGGAGACGGCGATCCGCTGCCTGCACCAGCGTGGCTATGCGGCGACGACCACGCTGCTGGTGGCCGAGGAGGCGGGCCTCAGCCGCGGCGCCATGCTGCACCAGTTCCCGACCCGCGTGGACCTGATGATGTTCGTCGTCCAGTCGGTGTTCGACGATGAGGTGGCGATCTACGACGCGCGGCCGTCGGCGATCAGCGACCCCAAGGAGCGCCTGTTCGCCTTCCCGGAGATCGTCTGGGAGGTGCTGAGCCGGCCCTCGGGCGTGGCGGTGCTGGAGGTGCTGCAGGGCTCGCGCAGCGATCCGGACCTGGCCACGCGCCTGGCGCCGCTGCAGGCCCAGATCGAGCAGAACGCGCTGACCTTGCTGGGCCGCTGGTTCGGCGACTCCGGTCCTGGCTCCAAGAGCGCCATGCGGCTGGTGGTCTGGGCGATCCGGGGCCTGTCCATCGCTCAAGTGCTGGCGCCCGATCCCGAGGAGATCGAAAAGTCGGTCACCCTGCTGCGCCGCCTGTTCGAGGTCTATGCCGAGCGGCCGCGCGGCTAGGCGCTGTCATGGCTTCGTCGTCGATCTCGCCTAGAGGCCAGGACGAACGATCGGGCGGGGCGTCATGAACAAGCTTGCGAACATCCTGGCGGCGGCGGCCCTGCTGGCGGCCGGCTCAGCCCAGGCGGCGACGGATCGCGCCGATGGCCTGAAGCTGGAACGCATGGTCATGGTCATGCGCCACAGCGTGCGTCCGCCGACCAAGGCCGTCGCCACACCCGAAGGCACGACCGCCCAGCCCTGGGGAACCTGGACCACGCCCTATGGCGAGCTGACCGCGCACGGCGCCGACGGCGCGCGGCTGATGGGCGCCTACTACCGCACCTTCCTCGGCGCGCGGGGCCTGCTGCCGCGCGAAGGCTGCGCCGCGCCGGGCGACATCGTCTCGTGGGCCAGCGGCAAGTCGCGGGCGATCAAGACGGCCGAAGCCTTCGCCGAGACCCTGCAGCCCGGCTGCGGCCTGAAGGTGGCCCACCCCGACAGCGAGGCCAACGATCCGATCTTCCATCCGGCCGAAGGCATCGACGGCGACATCGCCCTGAAGGCCGCCCTGCGCCAGAAACCCGGCGTCGCGGCCGAGGCCAAGATCCACGCCCAGGACTTCGCGGTGCTGCAACGGGTGCTGGGCTGCGATCCGGCGACCAAGGCCGGTTGCGGCATCGCCGCCAAGCCCTCGAAGCTGACCGCCAGCAAGGGCGACACGCCCAACCTGGAGGGCGCGCTGTCGGTCGCCTCGACGGCGGGCCAGACGATCCTGCTGGAATATGTCGAGGGCAAGCCGATGGCCGAGGTCGGCTGGGGCCGCGCCTCCAAGGCCGACATCCAGGCGATGCTGCGCTTCCATCCCGTCAAGTTCCACTACGAAGTCGGCGCGCCCTATGTCGCCCAGCGCTACGCCGCGCCGATCGCCAAGGAGATCCTCTCGGCCTTGAACGGTGAGCAGGGGACCGGCGCCAAACTGACCCTGCTGACCGGCCACGACACCAACATCGCCGCCCTGCGCGGCTTCCTCGGCGCACACTTCACCGCCGCCGACTATCCGCAAGATGATCCGCCCCCCGGCGGCGCGATGGGCTTCGAGTTGCTGACGGACAAGGCCGGCAAGGCCTATGTGCGCGCCTTCTACACGGCCCAGACCATGGACCAGTTGCGCGCGCTGCAGCCCCTGACGGCCGCCAATCCGCCGGCCTATTCCTACTTCCCGATCCCCGGTTGCGGCGTGAAAGGCCAACCGACCCTGTGTCCGCTGGAGACCTTCCGAAAGGTGGTCGGCGACCGGCTGGAGCGCCCGGCGAAAAACTAGGCCGGCCGTGCGTTGATCCAAATCAGAGCGGATCGGAACAATATCGGCGGGCGCGGCGGCGTCACCTTCCCCCGGCCTTAAAGCCGAAGGACGCCGCCATGACTCTCCTCGCCACGCCCACCCCCGGTCCGCTGCTGCTGACGCCGACCGACCACACCCTGATCATGATCGACCATCAGTCGCAGATGGCCTTTGCGACCAAGTCGATCTCGACCTCCGAACTGCGCACCAATGTCGCCCTGGTGGCCCGCGCCGCGGCCGGCTTCGGCGTGTCGACCATCCTGACCACCGTCGCCGAGAAGAGCTTCTCGGGTCCGATGTTCGACGAGATCAAGGCGGCCTTCCCGGGCCACGACGCCATCGACCGCACCTCGATGAACACCTGGGAAGACGCCAATGTCATCGAGCGGGTCAACGCCATCGGCAAGCCGCGCCTCGTTCTGGCGGGCCTGTGGACAGGCGTCTGCATCGTCGGCCCGGCCCTGTCGGCCCTGGCGCAAGGCTTCGAGGTCTATGTCATCGCCGACGCCTGCGGCGACGTCTCGGCCGAGGCCCACGACCGCGCCATGGACCGCATGGTCCAGGCCGGCGTCCGTCCCATGACCTCGCTGCAATATCTGCTGGAGCTCCAGCGCGACTGGGCGCGCGGCGAGACCTACGCGCTGACCACCGGCATCGCCAGGACCTACGGCGGCGCCTATGGCCTGGGCATCATCTACGCCTCGACCATGTTCGGCGCCTCGGAAGGTCACGAGCAGGCCGCTTGACGATCTAGCGCTCCGGCCTGACGCTTCCAAGCGGGGCTGGAGCGCCCCATTTTTCGATGAACTTACATGGCGATTTTGGAAACGATGACTTTCCATCATTTCCATTTATGCGGCGATTTATCGCGGTCAAAGTCCGGGTGTCAGCAACGACGGGGCGGCCGCGAACGGTCCTCCCTCCCATCGAAAAAGGACCTCGCCCATGACCCCGCAAGCCACCGCAACGCCCGGCGCCCGCCTGCTGGAACCGACCGACCACACCCTGGTCATGATCGATTTCCAGTCGCAGATGGCCTTCGCCACCAAGTCGATCTCGGCCACCGAACTGCGCGTCAACGCGGCGCTGGTGGCCAGCGCCGCCGCGGGCTTCGGCGTCTCGACCATCCTGACCACCGTCGCCGAGAAGAGCTTTTCGGGTCCGATGTTCTCTGAGGTCACCGACCCCTTCCCGGGCAAGGCGCTGCTGGACCGCACCTCGATGAACACCTGGGAGGACGAGGCGGTGATCGCCGAGGTCAACGCCATCGGCAAGAAGCGCATCGTGCTGGCGGGCCTGTGGACCAGCGTCTGCATCGTCGGCCCGGCCCTGTCGGCGATCGACCAGGGCTTCGAGGTCTATGTGATCACCGACGCTTGCGGCGACGTCTCGACGGAAGCGCACGAGCGCGCGGTGGCCCGCATGGTCCAGGCCGGCGCCCAGCCGATGACCTCGCTGCAATACCTGCTGGAGCTGCAACGCGACTGGGCGCGGGGCCAGACCTACGACCTGACCACCGGTATCGCCCGCAAGTTCGGCGGCGCCTACGGCCTGGGCGTCACCTACGCCAAGTCGATGTTCGGCGCCTCGGAAAGCCACGCCGCCTGATCACCCCCGGGGGAGGCCCAGGCCTCCCCGAACCCGGAGCGCCGCCATGAAACCCTATGTGCTGTCCCTGGCCGTCGGCCTCCTGGTCGGCGTGATTTATTCGCTGCTGGGCGTGCGCTCGCCCGCGCCGCCGGCCATCGCGCTGCTGGGCCTTCTGGGCATGTTGCTGGGCGAGCAGGCCGTTCCGATCGCCAAGCGCCTGCTGACCAAGGCGCCGGTCGTGGCCTACCTCAAGACCCCCGAATGCGCCGGCCAAGTTCTCGGGCCGCAAGCCGTCGCTGGCGCGGGTCCCGACCCCAAGTCCGACGCCCAGGCCTGATCCTTCCTTTCCAGTTTCCTCTCGCGAGAGACCCGTCATGACCGACCTCCTGCTCGTCAACGGCAAGTTTACGACCCTGGACCGCAGCAACCCGCGCGCCGACGCCGCCCTGATCCGCGACGGCAAGTTCGTCGCCGTCGGTGAGGAAGGCGAAGTCCGCACCGCCGCCGGCCCGAACCCGACGATCATCGACCTGAAGGGCCGCCGGGTGATCCCGGGCCTGATCGACAGCCACATGCACATCATCCGTGGCGGGCTGAACTACAACATGGAGCTGCGCTGGGACGGCGTGCCGACCCTGGCCGACGCCATGGCCATGCTGAAGAAGCAGGCCGCCAACACCCCGCCGCCGCAGTGGGTGCGCGTCGTGGGCGGCTTCACCGAGCACCAGTTCGTCGAAAAGCGCCTGCCGACCCTGGAGGAGTTGAACGCCGCCGCGCCCGAGACGCCGGTCTTCATCCTGCACCTCTATGACCGCGCCCTGCTGAACGCCGCGGCCCTGCGCGCCGTCGGCTACACCAAGGACACGCCCAACCCGCCCGGCGGCGAGATCCAGCGCGACGCGGCCGGCAATCCCACGGGCCTGCTGCTGGCTCAGCCCAACGCCACGATCCTCTACGCCACCCTGGCCAAGGGCCCGAAACTCCCGCCGGAGTACCAGCTGAACTCCACCCGCCACTTCATGCGCGAGATGAACCGCCTGGGCGTGACCGGCGTGATCGACGCCGGCGGCGGTTTCCAGAACTATCCCGACGACTACGAGATCATCGAGAAGCTGCACGCCGACGATCAGCTGACTCTGCGCATCAGCTACAACCTCTTCACCCAGAAGCCGAAGGCCGAGCTGTCGGACTTCCAGTCGTGGTCCAAGCAGGTCAAGCCAGGGCAGGGCGACGACACCTACCGCCACAACGGCGCGGGCGAGATGCTGGTCTACAGCGCCGCCGACTTCGAGGACTTCCGGGTCGAGCGGCCGGAAATGCCGGCCAACATGGAAACGGACCTCGAGCCGGTGATCCGTCACCTGGTCGAGAACCGCTGGCCCTGGCGGCTGCACGCGACCTATGACCAGACGATCTCGCGGGCGCTGGACGTCTATGAGAAGGTCAATCGCGACATGCCGTTCGACGGCCTGCACTGGTTCTTCGACCACGCCGAGACGATCAGCGACCGCAACATCGACCGTATCGCGGCCTTGGGCGGCGGCATCGCCGTGCAGCACCGCATGGCCTATCAGGGCGAGTACTTCATGGAGCGCTACGGGGCCAAGGCCGCCGAGGCCACGCCTCCGATCGGCAAGATGCTGAAGGCCGGGATCCCCGTCGGCGCCGGCACCGACGCCACCCGCGTGGCCAGCTACAATCCCTGGGTCTCGCTGAACTGGCTGGTGACCGGCAAGACGGTGGGCGGCACGCGCCTCTATCCGCCGGCCAACCGCGTCGATCGCGAGGAAGCCCTGCGCCTGTGGACCACGGCCAACACCTGGTTCTCGAACGAGGAAGGCAAGAAGGGCCAGATCGCCGTCGGTCAACTGGCCGATCTGGCCGTGCTCAGCGACGACTACATGACCGTGCCGGAGGACGAGATCCCGCACCTGTCGTCGGTGCTGACCGTGCTGGGCGGCAAGGTCGTGCATGGCGAGGGCGACTTCACCAAGCTGGCGCCGGTCTTGCCGCCGCCGACGCCCGACTGGTCGCCGGTGCGCACGTTCGGCGGCTATCAGGAGCGCTCGCGCGGACACGCTCGCGCCCTGGCCAGCGCCTGCGGCTGCGCCAGCAGCTGCAACGTCCACGGCCACGACCACGCCGCGGCCTACACCCGTGAAGCGCCGACCAGCGACGCACGCTCCTTCTGGGGCGTGATGGGCTGCGGCTGCTGGGCGGTGTGATCATGGCCCGCTCACAAGAAACCCCACGCTTCGTCGAGGGCGTCCTCGACTGGCCGCCGACCGCGCACATCGCCCGCCTGACCCTGGTCAGCGCCTATCTGCTGGGCGCGGTCGTCAAGCTCAGCGACTTCCCGGGCGCGGTCGCCGAGCAGGCTCACTTCGGCATGTCCCCGCCAGTCTTCTGGGCCGTGCTGACCATCGCCGTCGAGATCGTGGGGCCGCTCCTGATCCTCACGCGCCGCTGGCTGTGGCTGGGGGCGGGGATGCTGGGCGTCTTCACTCTGCTGGCGGCGATCACGGCCAACGCCTTCTGGGCCATGCCGGCCGGCCACGAGCGCTTCATGGCCACCAACGCCTTCTTCGAGCACCTCGGCCTGATCGGCGGCTTCGTCCTCGTCGCCATGCTGGACAAGCGGGAGCGCGTCGCATGAGCCCGTCACCCACCCCGCCGCCGGGCGACGGGCGCACCGCGGCCCTGGCGTCGTTCACCGCCGGCTTCGTCGACACGGTCGGCTTCGTCGGCCTGTTCGGCCTCTTCACCGCCCATGTCACCGGCAACTTCGTGCTGATCGGCGCGGCGATCGTCACCCACCACACGGGCATCGTCGCCAAGCTCCTGGCCCTGCCGGTGTTCATCCTGGCGGTGGCCGTCACCAGCCTGCTGATCCGCCGAGGCCGGGCCAATCCGCGCCTGACAGTCGGCTACGTCCTGTTCGGCCAAGCCATGCTGCTGATGGCCTTCATGGGCGCGGGCCTGCTGCTGGCCCCGTTCAAGAACGGCGACCAGCCGACGGCGATCCTGACCGGCATGTTCGGCGTCCTGGCCATGGGCGTGCAGAACGCCGCGGCGCGGATGCTGTTTGCCCATATGTCGCCGACCACGGTGATGACCGGCAACGTCACCCAGATCGTCATCGACGTCGTGGACCTGCTGCATGGACCCAACGCCGAGGCCAAGGCGCGGATCCGCAAGATGCTGCCGCCCGTCTGCGCCTTTGCTCTGGGCGCGATCGGCGGCGGCCTGGGCTTTGCCGCACTGGGCTTCTGGGCCGTGGCCATCGCCGTCGTCGCGGTGTTCGCGACTCTGCTGACCCTGGTCCCCTTCGACCTCGAGCGCGCCCGCCGGGACACGCAACATGGATAGGGGCGTCGGAGTCTGCGCCGCTCTGCTGGGTCTGGCCCTGGCCGGCGCCGCCCATGCCGACCAGCCGGCGTTCAAGCTGGTTCGGGCCGACGAGGACTACAGCTACTTGGCCAAGGCGCCGGAACGGACCGGCCTCGACAGCCTGCGCTACATCCCGGTCGGCGACGAAGGCTACCTGACCCTGGGCGGCGAGGCGCGGCTGCGGATCGACTCCATCGACGCCCCGCGCTTTGGCCTGGGCGGCGAGCAGGCCGACACCTTCGCCCTGACCCGCCTGCTGCTCAGCGCCGACCTGCACCTGAACCCGGTCGTCCGGGTCTATGGCGAGCTGGGCGTGCATCGCGACATCGGCAAGAAGGACCCGCCGTCCGCCACCGACCGCGACGCCCTTGACGCCCAGGTGCTGTTCGTCGACTTGGCGCCTGCCCAGGGCTGGCGCGTGCGGCTGGGCCGGCAGGAGCTGTCGTTCAATCCCACCCAGCGCTTCGTCGCCGTACGCGAGGCGCCCAATATCCGCCAGAGCTTCGATGGTGTGCGCATCACCCGCGACACTGGGGCGTTGAAGCTGGACGCGTTCTACGTGCAGCCTGTCGTCGTCAAGCAGGGGGCGTTTAACGATAGCCGCAGCCGCACCCAGCGCTTCTACGGCCTCTACGCCCAGACACGTCTGTCGGCTCATGACAGCGTCGACGTCTATGCCCTGGGGCTGGAGCGCGACGCGGTGAAGTTTGGCAGCGTCACTGGCGACGAACGCCGCACGGCTCTGGGTGCGCGGTTCGCCGGAACGCGTGGACCGGTCGACTACGAGGCCGAAGGCATGGTCCAGGGCGGGCGCTTCGCCGGGCGGGATATCCGCGCCTGGGGCGGTTCGATCGGAGGCGGCTACACCCTGGTCGCGCCGTGGAAGCCGCGCCTGGGCCTGCGCTTCGACGCCGGCTCGGGCGACAAGAACCCCAACGACGGGCGGCTGGAAACCTTCAATCCGCTGTTCCCCAAGGGCGCCTATTTCAACGAGACCAGCCTGACCAGCTGGAGCAACCTGATCGCCCTGCGGCCCAGCCTGAGCGTCACCCCCCGCAAGGGCGTGGCGCTGGAGGCCAGCTACATGATCCGCCGCCGCCAGACCGGCGACGACGCGATCTATCTCCAGCCCTACACGGCCCTGGCGCCGGTCGGGACAGACCACGCCAAGGCCGTCGGCGACGCCGCGGAGCTGGATGCGTCCTGGCAGATCACGCGCGATCTCAAGCTCCAGGGACAGCTGGTCCACCAGTCGGCCGGCGAGGCGGTGCGCGCCCTGGGCGGCCATGCCGTCGACCTGGCGGTGCTGTTCGTTCAACTGCGGTTTTGACCGCGTGTCCCGCTGAGCCCAAGACCGACCTATCGTCCAAGACCCTCCGCGTCCTGTGGCCTTAGCTACAGGGATCAAAAAAGCGAGCGGTGGGGTGTGCGATGCGAGCGATCGGCAGATGGCGGGGAGGGGCGCGGTGAGCCCCGCGGTCGAGACGGTTCGGCGCCGGGAAGTCGCCAACGACATCGCCGCCTTGCCTTCCATGCTGGCCGACCTGGTGGTCGACGCTCGCGCCGCCGCGCGCCAGGACCATGCGGCCGCCGATCGTCGCCTGCGCCAGGCGATGGACCTGATCCAGCGCGAGCGCGAACGCCTGCTGGACGGACAGTTGGCCGCCGCGCCCCCGCAGCGGGGCGGGCTGGCCAAGTGGCAGATCCGACGGGTAGACGACTACATCGCCCGCAACCTGCAAGGCGCGGTGCGGGTGAGCGACCTAGCGACGATCGCCAAGCTCAGCACCAGCTACTTCTCCAAGGCCTTCACTCAGAGCTATGGCCACGGTGCGCGCGAGCACATCATTCGCAAGCGCCTGGAACGGGCCTGCGAGATGATGCGCGGCTCCACCGACCCCCTGAGCCAGATCGCGGCGGCCTGCGGTTTCGCCGACCAGGCGCACCTGTCGACCCGCTTTCGCCGCACCTTCGCCATGAGCCCGCAGGCCTGGCGGCGGTTGCATCAGCAGGATGCGGCTTAGAGGCTGATGATCCCGCGGCGGTGCCCCACTGTCACCGCCTGGGTGCGATCGGTGACGCCCAGCTTGCCGAAGATGCTGCGCAGGTGGCCCTTGACCGTGTCTTCCGACAGCGAGAGCGCGCGGGCGATCTCCTTGTTGGCCTGGCCGGTCGAGACGCGTTGCAACACGTCGGTCTCGCGCTCGCTCAACGCCTCGCCGACGGCATGGACGGCGATCTCGTGGGCGATCTCGGGGTGCAGGCTGCGGCGGCCGGAATGCACGGCGCGAATGGCGTCGACTAGCTCGCGACGCAGACTACTCTTCAGCAGGTAGCCACTGGCGCCGGCCTTCAGCGCCCGCAACGCCTGGACGTCGCCGGCATAGGTGGTCAGCACCACGATCCGCGCATCGGGCGCCTGAGCGCGGATGGCGGTGATGGCCTGGACGCCGTCCATGACCGGCATCTGCAGATCCATCAGCACCACGTCGGGCTTGAGCTGCGCGAAGAGAGCCACCGCCTCGGCGCCGTCGCGCGCCTCGCCGGCGATGCGGATATCGTCCTCGCCGCCCAGCACCGCCGCCACGCCTTCGCGCAACAGCGGGTGGTCATCCACGATCAGGACCGAGATCGCCGCCTCGCTCACGCCGTCGCCTCCATCCGCGCCTCGCGCCGCCAGAACATCGCCCAGGGGCGCCGTGAGCGGGTCGTGTAGGCGACCGAGGCGGGAACCACCAGTTCGATCTCGCAGCCTTGGCCGGGTCGGCTGCGCACGGTCAGGGTCGCGCTGATCTTGTTCGCTCGCTCACGCATGCCGGCCAGCCCGAAATGGCCCTCGCGTCCGCCAGCGTCGAGGACCGCCTGGTCGATGCCCACGCCGTCGTCACGCACCCGCACGCCCAGGCGACGGGGATCATAAGCGACCTCGACGACGATCCGCTGGGCGCCGGCGTGGCGGTGGGCGTTGAACAGGGCTTCGACCGCGATGCGCTCGATCTCGTCGGCGACCACCGGATGCAGTGCGCGCGGGGTCCCCTCGACGCGGACCACCACCTCGGCGGCGCTGTCGTCGCGCATGCGCTCGGCCACTTCGGCCAGGGTGGCGGCCAAGTCTCCGGCGGCGTCGGTCCGCAGGCTACGCACGCGATCGCGGGCTTCCACCACCACGTCCTCTGCGCGGTCGAGGGCCTGTTCCAGCGCTTCGCGGGCGGGCAGCTCCTTGGGCACCTGGCGGCTGGCCGACTGGAACTTCAGGATCAGGCCCTGGACGCCCTGCAGCAGGGTGTCATGCAACTCGCGGGCGATCCGCTCGCGCTCGGCCGTCCGCTCACGCAGGGCCGCCTGCAGGCGCTGGGTGATCCGGGCCACGCGCAGCCGGTAGGCCGCCGTCGCGACGCCGATCGCCGCCAGCACGCACAGCGCCAGGAAGAGCCGGCTCTGCAGGAAGGTCGGCGGCAGGTCGAGGGTCAGGCGGGCGCCGTCCTCGTTCCAGACGCCGTCGGGGTTGGCCGCCTTGACCCGGAAGACGTACCGGCCGGGCTTGAGGTTCGTGTAGAAGGCCTGCCGCCGTCCGCCGGCCTCGACCCAGTCGGCGTCGACGCCTTCCAGCCGATAGCGGAAGCGCACGCGCTCGGGCATCGAAAGGCTCAGCGCGGTGTAGTCGATCTGCAGGCTCCGCGCGCCTTTCGGCAAGGCGAGGGTCTTGGGCGCTTCGATGCGATGGCCGTCGACGACCAGCGCCTTGATGACGACCGGCGGCGGGACGCGATTGACCGGCGCGCGGCGCGGGTCGAACGAGGCGACGCCGGCGGTGGTGGCGATCCAAACGCGCCCATCGCCGCCGACGGCCAGGTCCGTGCGGTACTTGAACGAGGCCGGGCCCGGCAGACCGTCCTGCAGGTCGAAGATGCGGACGGGCAGCGAGGCCTTGGGGTCCTCGAAAGCGCGCTTCAAGTCGGCGGTGCGCATCCGCGCCAGGCCCGCCGCGCCCCACAGCCAGGTGGTCTCTGGCGTTTGGACCAGGCCGTGGCTGAGGCCCAGGAAGGGGAACCGCTCGCGCGAGATGAACTGGGCGCCATCGCCGACGAAGCGGGTCAGGCCGCGGTCGCTGCCCGATAGCACGCCCAGCGGACCGTTGGCCATCGGCATGGTTCCGCCGCGCAGCGGACGCGGCGGCGTCGCCAGCACCTTGAAGTCCGCACCGTCCCAGCGCACCGCGCCGCGACCGCCGTCGGCGACGATCCGGCCCTGGCTGTCGGTCGCGATCGCGGTGACGGCGCTGCCCATGGCCGGCGGCTTGAACTGGGTCCAGGTCTTGCCGTCGTAGCGCAGCAGGCCGGCCATGTAGCCGGCTACCCACATGTCGCCGCGTCCGTCCTGGGCGCAGCTGGCGAACCAGGCGCCGTCGAAGGCTGGGATCGGCACGGGGACGGTCTTGCCGTCGTCGACGCGGACGATCCTGCGCCCGTCCAGGCCCAGCCACAGGCCGCCGCCCGGCGCGCCGCACAGCATCGACGGATGGTCGAGACCGCGCACGATCGGCGTCAGCGGTTCGTTCGGCCGAGCACGATAAAGGGTCGTGGAGTCGGTGACATAGACCACGCCCTTGGGGTCGGCATAGGTCAGGTAGCCATAGGGCGAGGCGGGTGGGACGGCGGCTTCGGGAACCACGCTGGCGGCGCGATAGCGGTCGAGGCCACCGACCGTCGCCACCCAGATGTCGCCCTCGTGGTCCTCAAATACCGAATAGGCCATGGCCGAGCTGAGGCCCTGGGCTTCGGAGGCGGTCTCCTCGACGGGCAGGCCCGAGGCCTGGCTCGGTCGGATGCGGAAGACGCCGTCAGGGTGCTTGACGCCCCAGACGGTCTGGTCGCGATCGACGATGATCCGCGTCACGCGACTGCCGCGCGCCAGGCTGTAGAGCGGCTGCGAGGCCGGTGGGCCGTCGATGACCCGCGTGCCCTTGGCGTCCGACGCCCAGATCCATCCTGCGCCGTCCTGGGCCAGACCGACGCCTTCGCCGAGGTCAGTGCGCACCATTCGGAAGGCCTTGGAGCCCGGCGCCAACACGGCCGCCGCGCCATCGAAGCCGGCCCAGAGGGCGCCGTCCTTGGCGAGCAGCAGGTCGGAGGGCTCCTTGTTGGGGAGGCCAAGTTCAGGACCGACCACCGTCCAGGCGCCGTGGACATAGCGAACCAGCGGCGCCTTGGGGTTGCTGGTCGCCACCCAGACCGTCCCATCGCGCGCCTCGACCATCCGGTCGACCACGGCGCGGAAGATCTTCGGATCGTACAGCAGATGGAAGCGGCCGTTCTCCCAGACCGCGATGCCGCCGTTCTCGTAGCCGACCCAGAGGGCGCCGCTGCGCGTGGTCATCAGGCTGACGACCCGGTCGCTCATGCCCCAGGCGGGCTGTGGCGGATGCATGGCCTCGAAGGTCACGCCGTCGAAGCGGTAGAGGCCCAGCACCGTGCCCAGCCACAGAAAGCCGTCGGGCGTCTGGGCGATGGCCTCGATGCTGGCGGGCGCGCCGTCCTCGACGGTCCAGCGGGTGTGCTTGTACTGCGCCAGGCTACGCTGCGGATCGAGGGCCAGGGCGGGGGAGGCGACCACGGCCGCGCCTAGCGCCGCCGCGATCCAGATCCTGTTCCCGATCCTGCCCAAGCCGAGCCCCATGCCGTCCCCGTCGAGTCGTTCGTCGATGACAGCGTCTACCCGAGTTGGGGGCGAGCCCAATATCGAATGGGTGGGCGAACGTCCCCCCGGACGGAGCTTACCCGCCGGCGTCGCTCAGGCCTACAGCTTGCGGGTGTTTCGAGCATTTCCCCGCTTTCCCGCCGGCGCCAACGGCCTGGGCCTGCTTTCGGCCCGTCTGGCGAGCGCGGCGTTGGGCGTCTTCTGCGTCGTGGTCTTCACGTCGCCCCTGGCCGTCCGTGGCGCGGTTCTGGCGGCGGCGGCGGCGCTGGCGATCGGCGTGCTGACGCGAGCGGCGGCCCTGCTGCTGGTCGCGGCGTTGGCGATCATCGCCGGCGCGATCGGCGGCGTAGCGGGCGGCCTGCTGGCGCTGGGCGCGCTGCAGGTCGCGGCCCTGAGCCTTTCAGGAGCAGGGGCTTACTCGCTGGACGCGGTGCTGTTCGGCCAGCGGGTGATCCGGGTGGGACGGGATTCTGGGCATCGACGGTGAGGGCGGCATGACGCGCAACAAGGTCGAACTGGACTGGCTGCTGACGCCGGGCGCGCGCCTGGCGGGCGGCGCGGTCGAGATCCTGGAGGTCGCGTTCGACGCGCTCACGCCCACCCCGCCGACCCCGGTCTCCGCGGTGATGCTGCGTCACATGCTGGATCCCTATCGCCCGCGCTGCGGCGAGGCGCTGCGGGCCGGCGATACGCTGATCCAGGACCTGCGCGGCCAGTCCGGCGCGCCCTTTGATCACCCGTACCACGCCGTCGAGATCCTGATCCCCTGGGCCGTGCTGGACGCCATCGCCGAACGGGCGGACGCCGCGCGGATCGACGTCCTGGACGCGCCCAGCGGCGTGGGCCTGGCCGACGCCACGATCACCCACCTGATCGGCGCCATGCTGCCGCCGCTGCGGGACGAGGCCTATCCATCGCGGCTCTACGCCGACCATCTGACCCTGGCGCTGGCCACCCACGTGGCCCACGCCTATGGCCGGCTGCGACCCGGTGAGCGACGCGCGCGCGGAGGGTTGGCGGCGCGCCATGTCCGGCAGGCCCAGGCGATGATGCGCGACAACCTGCAGGCGGGTCTCTCTCTGGAAGCGATGGCCGAAGCCTGCGGTCTGTCGGCCCGGCACTTCGCGCGGGCGTTCCGCGAGTCGGTCGGCTGCACGCCGCACCGCTGGATGGCGGCTGCGCGGGTCTCGGCGGCCAAGGCGATGATCGAAGGCGGGTTGAGCCTGGCCGAGGTCGCCCCGGCCTGCGGCTTCTTCGACCAGAGTCATCTGAGCCGGGCTTTCAAGCGCGAGGCGGGTGTCGCGCCCGCCGCCTGGCGCCGCCGTCGCGCCGCCTGAAGATCAGGAGCGGTTGATGCAAAGCACCGCCAGGATCCTCAAGCCTTCCCCCGCGTCGCCCTTCACCCTTCGGCGGCGATCGCCATTCGGGATCGGACTGCCAGGGGATCGACATGACTGATGATCACCGCGACGCGGAGACGTCGCGCCGAAACGTTCTGGTCGGGGGCCTGGGCCTTGCGACCCTGACGGCCCTGCCGTCGCTGTCGCCCGCCCTGGCGGCGACGCCTTCTTCCCAAGCCCATAAAGGACCCACGCGCATGAGCAGCGGCTTCATCACCACGACCGACGGGACGAAGATCTTCTACAAGGACTGGGGTCCCAAGACCGCCCAGCCGATCGTGTTCCACCACGGCTGGCCGCTGTCGGCCGACGACTGGGACAGCCAGATGATGTTCTTCCTGCTGCAGGGCTATCGCGTCATCGCCCATGACCGCCGGGGTCACGGTCGCTCGGACCAGACCGACCACGGCAACGAGATGGACACCTACGCCGCCGACGTCATCGCGCTGGCCGATCACCTGGACCTGAAGAACGCCTTCCACGTCGGTCACTCGACCGGCGGCGGCGAGGTTGCTCACTATGTGGCCCGCGCCAAGCCGGACCGGGTGGCCAAGGCCGTGCTGGTGGGGGCGGTGACGCCGCTCATGCTGAAGACGCCGGCCAATCCCGGCGGCCTGCCGCGCGAGGTCTTCGACGGCTTCCGGAACGGCACGGCGTTCAACCGCGCCCAGTTCTTCCGCGACGTGGCCGCCGGCCCGTTCTACGGCTTCAACCGCGCCGGGGCGAAGGTCTCGCCGGGGATCATCGACAACTGGTGGCGCCAGGGCATGATGGCCGGCGTCAAGCCGCTGTACGACTGCGTCGCGGCGTTCTCGGAGACCGACTTCACCCAGGACCTGAAGACGATCGACGTGCCGGTGCTGGTGCTGCACGGCGAGGACGACCAGGTCGTGCCGATCGACGCCTCGGCCCGCCAGGCGATCAAGCTGCTGAAGCACGGCACGCTGAAGACCTATCCGGGCTTCCCGCACGGCATGGCCACCACCGAGGCCGAAACGATCAACGCCGACCTGCTGGCCTTCTTCAAGGCGTAAGGCCCGGCTGTCTCCCCGCGCGTTCGCGTGGGGAGACGATCATTTGTCCGATGTTTGACAGGGGAGGGGATGGTCGCTAGACGCTTTTGAGAATTATTCGCGTTTAGTGAGGTTTGGTCGTGGACGCGCGCACCCCATCCGCCGTCGTCAGGAAGGCCAACCAAGACGCCCCTCGGCTGGCGTTGCGGCCGGTGCTGGGCTTCTTCCATCGCTGGGTGGGGCTCTTCATCGCCGGCTTCCTGTTCGTCTCGGGCCTGACCGGCGCGGTGATCTCGTGGGATCACGAGCTGGACGAGGTGCTCAATCCGCACCTGACCCACGCGCGGGCGGCCGGCGCGCCGCTGCCGCCGCTGGCGTTGGCCGACCGGATCGAGGCCCGCGATCCGCGCGTGCAGGTGACCTATGTCCCGCTCGCGGCGGAGCCTGGCGAGAGCTACGCGTTCGGCGTCGCGGCCAAACAGAACCCGGCGACCGGCAAGCTCTATGAGCCTGGCTACAACCAGGTCTTCATCGACCCGGCCAGCGGCCAGGAACTGGGCCGGCGCAACTGGGGCGCGGCCTGGCCGATCACGACCGAGACCTTCGTCTCGTTCCTCTATGTGCTGCACTACAGCCTGCACATTCCGGCGATGTGGGGGATCGACCGCTGGGGCGTCTGGCTGATGGGCGGGATCGCCGTGCTCTGGACGCTCGACAGCTTCGTCGGCTTCTACCTGACCCTGCCGGTCAAGAGCGGCAAGGGCTTCTGGAGCCGCTGGAAGCCGGCGTGGCAGGTCAAGACCAGGGCCAGCGCCTACCGGATCAACTTCGACATCCACCGCGCCTTTGGCCTGTGGATCTGGGGCGTGCTGTTCACCGTGGCCTTCACGGCCTTCTCGCTGAACCTCTACAGCGAGGTGTTCTATCCGGTGCTGTCCAAGGTCTCGAAGACCACGCCGGGGCCGTTCGAGCAGCGCGCGCCCGCGCCGCTGAACGCGCCGGTCGCGGCGACGAAGACCTACGTCCAGATCGTCGAGACCGCTCGCACGGAGGCCAAGGCGCGAGGCTGGAGCACGCCGGCCGGCGGGGTGTTCTACTCGCCGCCTTACGGGATCTATGGCGTGGCCTTCCACGAGCCGGGCGGTGATCACGGCGGGGGCGGCGTCGGGCCGCCGTATCTCTATTACGACGGCCAGACCGGCAAGCTGGTCGGTCAGCGCCTGCCGTGGGTCGGCACGGCGGCGGACATCTTCGTCCAGGCGCAGTTCCCGCTGCACTCGGGTCGGATCCTGGGGCTGCCGGGGCGGATCCTGATCTCGCTGACCGGCCTGGTGGTCGCGGCGCTCAGCGTCACGGGCGTGGTGATCTGGTGGAAGAAGCGCCAGGCCCGCGTGGCTCGTCGTCGAAGAGCCTAAGCCTTCCGGCGCAGCCGCGCCCAGACGATGACGACGACGGGGACGCCAAGCCCGACCCATGAGACGGCGTCCTCGATGCCGTCGCCCAGCAGGGCCGAGATCAGGCCGGCGAGGCTGACGATCGCGATGACCAGCGGCGCGAGCCAGATGCGGCGGAACTCCGATCGGGTCATCGGGCGGCCTTCGGGGCGGGCTTCTTGGAGAGCCACAGATAGAGGCCGCTGCCCAGCACCACGATCGTGATCAGGTCCAGCACGGCCCACAGGATCTTCAGCGGCAGGCCGCCGTAGTCGCCGAAGTGCAGCGGTTGCGACAGCAACAGGGCCTGGGCGTACCAGGGCATGCGGCGCATGGCGGTCAGCTTTCCCGTCTCGGCGTCGATTAGGGCCGGGGTCAGCAGCTTCTCGGTGGCCGGCGTCGCGCCTTGCAGGAAGACGGCGTAGTGGTGGCGGCTGGAGAACGACCCGCCGGGGAAGGCGACGAACTGTACGCGCATGCCCGGCGCAGCGGTCTGGGCGGTGGCGACGGCCGCGCCGATCGAGCTCAGGTGCGTCGGAGCAGGCTTGTCCTTGTAGGGCGCGGTCATGGCCGCTAGCTGGTCGTTCTGCCAGATCTTCGTGATGGGATCGGAGAGCGTGTTGATGATCCCCGTCAGGCCCACCACCGTGACCCAGGCGGCAGTCACCACGCCCAGCAGGTTGTGATAGTCTAGCCACTTCAGCCGTGAGGAGCGCGAGATCCGCACCGTGCCGAAGTCCAGTTTGCGCATGAACGGCGGATAGACGACCAGGCCCGAGACGATCGCGGCCACGAACACCGCCCCGATCACGCCGATGAAGTAGAGCCCCGGATTGCCCAGCAGCAGGTCGCGGTGCAGGCGCAGCAGGAAGTCGGTGATCCCGCCGGCCGAGCGCGGCGCCAGGATCTGGCCGCTCACCCGGTCGATCGAGGCGAAGTGCATGTCGGTCTCGGGCACGTCCGGACGCGGGCCGCTGGTGACGTTCACCACCGGGCGGTCGACGTCGAAGCTCATGAACACCGGGACCTCGCCGGGCCGGGCCTTGAGCGCGACGTCCAGCACGTCGTCCAAGCTGCGCAAGGGGGCGCCGGGCGGGGCGACGATCTTCGGGCTGTGGTCGGTCGCCCGGTCGATCTCGTCGTGGAAGACCAGCGGCAGGCCGGTCAGGCACAGCATCAGCAGGAAGGCGGTGCAGACCAGGCTGGTCCACTTGTGGACCAGCGTCCAGACCCGCAGCGTGTCGCGCGACATGGTCACGCCAGGCGCCCGGCGTTCATTCGACGCATCCAGCGGGTCAGGACGGGGTCGGGGTGGCTGGCCAGGATTTCGCGCAGGGACATGTCGTCCTCGTCTTGCCCCAGCTTGAACTTCGAGAACAGTCCCGTGACCCTGGCCTCGAAGGCGATGATCGCCTGCTCCATGGATACGTAGCGCGGGCCGACGTCGCGCGGCGACCAGCCGGTCTGGTCCGGGGCGTCCATGAAGCGGGTCAGGCGCTCCAGCGCTTCGTGGCCCAGGTCGGGACGGAAGCGGATTTCGGCTTCGATGCGCACCTGGGCGTAGTTCCAGGTCGGCGCCCAGGTCGGGGTCGAGACCAGGCCGGGGGAGACGTAGGCCTGGGGGCCGGTGAACAGCAGCAGCGCTGAGGGATGAACCTCCAGCGCGGCGTACAGTGGGTTGCGCCTGGCCATGTGGCCCAGCAGCGAGACGACTTGGCCCTCGGCGTCGGTCTGCGCCAGCATCGGCAACAGCGTCGCCAGCGCGGCCGCGTCGTCGTCGCGGGGTGCGACCCAGGCCAGGGGAAACTCGGCGATCAGGGCTTCCACGTCGCCGGGACCCGCCGTGAAGCGGTCTGGGACGAGCGCGCCTGACGGCGTCGAATCGGGCATGCGCGGGCCTCTCGAGTCGTGGCGTCGACCTGGGGTGACGCTGCTTTCGTGAGCACAATCCAAGTCCCACTGGCGCCGAACAAGCACCAAGACCGACACGGGCAGGGGTCCAGCCGGATGATTGCCGTCGCGCTGGCGAGGGCGCATGCTGGACCCATAAGAAGAAGACTTGTGATGAGTGGAGGGGGCCAATGGCGCGTCCGTGGAACATGGCGCTGGGCGAGGTGGTCGACGCCTCCAAGCCCACGCCGCTCTATCTGCAGATCGTCCACGGCCTGATCCACGAGATCGAGCGCGGGCGGTTGACGTCAGGCGCCTACCTGCCCAGCAGCCGGGGTTTGGCCAGTCTGCTGGGCGTCAATCGCAAGACCGTGGTGCTGGCCTATGAGGATCTGATCGCCCAAGGCTGGCTGACCTCGGCCGGTACGCGCGGGACCATGGTCTCGGACGTGCTGCCCAAGTCGCCGCCGGCCAAGAGCCCGGCGCCCGAGGTCGAGGCCGTCGACGCCAAGGCGCCGGCCTACGCCTTCCACGCCCCGCCCGCGCGTCCCCTGGCCCTGCCGCGTGACACGCGCATGCGCCTGGACGAGGGCTCACCGGACGGGCGGCTCTTTCCGGAAGAGGTGCTGGGTCGCGCCTATCGCTCGGCGATCCAGCGGGCCGGACGGCACAACCGCCTGCTCTACGGCGACCCGCGCGGCTCGACGGCCCTGCGCGAGAGCATCGCCGAGATGCTGCGCACCGAGCGCGGTCTGGCGGTCGGGGCGGAGAACATCTGCATCACCCGCGGCAGCCAGAACGCCATCTTCCTGGCCGCCCGCACGCTGATCTCGCCGGGCGACACGGTGCTGGTCGAGTCCCTGACCTACGAGCCGGCCGTGGCCGCCTTCCGCGCTTGCGGCGCCCATGTCGAGGCCGTGGCGCTGGACGACCAGGGCGTCGATGTCGAGGACGTCGAGCGCAAGTGCCGCGAGCACACGGTGCGGGCCATCTTCTTGACGCCGCACCATCAGTTCCCGACCACCGTGGCCCTTCGGCCCGAGCGGCGGTTGCGCCTCTTGCTACTGGCCCGGCAGTTCAACTTCGCGATCATCGAGGACGACTACGACCACGAGTTCCATTTCGAGTCGCAGCCGCTGCTGCCGATCGCCAGCTATGCGCCCTCGTCGGTGATCTATGCCGGGTCGCTATCCAAGCTGCTGCTGCCGGCCCTGCGGATCGGCTACATCGCCGCGCCCAAGGCCTTCATCGACGCGGTGGCCCACACGGTGTCGCTGACCGACGGCATGGGCAACGCCATCACCGAGGATGCCGCCGCCGAGCTGATCGAGAGCGGCGAGCTGCGCCGCCACGCCCGCAAGGCCACCCAGGTCTATGCCGTCCGCCGCCTGGCCTTCGCCGAGGCGGTGACCGAGGCGTTCGGCGACCGCGTCCGCTTCCGCACCCCCGACGGCGGCTTGGCGTTCTGGCTGACCTTCCCGGACGTCGCCGACCTCGACCGCATCGAGACCCGCGCGCCCGAGTTGGGCGTCCGCGTCGCCTCGTCCCGCTCGTTCGCCGTCCGCGAAGACGCCGAACGGGGCTTGCGCATCGGTTTCGCCAGCCTGCGCGAAGACGAGGCGCGCAGGGCGCTGCAGGTCCTGGCGAAGGCGGCGGGGGCCTAGGCCGAGTACCGCGCCTTGCCGCCCACGAAGGTGTGCAGCACCTTCACGTCCGGGATCTTCAGCGGATCGATCGTGGTCAGGTCGGCGTCCAGCACGGTCAGGTCGGCGTAGTAGCCGGGCGCGACCTTGCCGGTGCGGTCGTCCATGAAGCCGGCGAAGGCGTTGTTGGTCGTGTACGCGGTCAGGGCCTGCTCGACGGTCACCTTCTGCTCGGGCAGCCAGCCGTTCGGATTGGCCCCGTCGATCGTGCGGCGGGTTACGGCGCCGTAGACGCCGGTCAGCGGGTCCAGCGGGGCGACCGGCCAGTCCGAGCCAAAGGTCACGGTCGCGCCGGCGTCCATCAGCGACTTGAAGGCGTAGGTGCCCTTCAGGCGCTCGGGGCCGATGCGCTTGACCGCCCAGCGGCCGTCGTCGATCGCGTGATAGGGCTGGACCGAGGCGATCACCTTCTGCCTGGCGAAGCGCGGGATGGCGGTCGCCGACAGGTGCTGGGCGTGCTCGATGCGGAAGCGGCGGTCCTTGGGGCCGTTCTTGGCGGCGACGGCCTCGTAGATATCGAGCACGTCGTCATTGGCCTGGTCGCCGATGGCGTGGGTGGTGACGTGCAGGCCGTGGGCGTCGGCGGCCGTGATCCATTCGCGCAGGTTGGCCAGGGTGGTCACCCGCACGCCGGTCTGGTCGGGCGCGTCGTCATAGTGGTCGTGGAAGACGGCGGTGCGCGAGCCCAGCGAACCGTCGGCCAAGGCCTTCATCGCGCCCCAGCGCACCCAGTCGTCACCGCGGCCTTCGTGGGCGACGATAGCGGCCATCTTCTCCCAGTCGGGCAGGGGAACGAAGGCGTAGAAGCGCATGTCGGTCTCGCCCCTGGCCCGCAGGCGGCGCAGCGACTCGTAGGTGCGCCAGTCGAGTTCAGGATTGTGCGCCTGGGCCACGCCCTTGCTGAGGCCGTGGGCGATGCCGCCGCGCATGATGGCGTCGGTCTCGGCGTCGCTCAGAGGCGGGGTGACGCGTTCGACCAGCAGCTTGGCGTTGTCCTTGACCACGCCCGTCGGCTCGCCCTGGGCGTCGCGGACGATGACGCCGCCGGGCGGATCGGGCGTGTCGCGCGTGATGCCCGCCAGCTTCAGCGCCACCTTGTTCAGCAGGTAGATGTGCAGGTCGGTGCGCGGCACAGCGACGGGGGTGTCGGGCGTCACGTCGTCGATCCATTCGTGCGTCGGCAGGGCGCCGCCCAGGCGCTGCTCGTCCCACGAGCCGCCCAGGATCCACTTGCCCGGCCGCGCCTTGGCCACCGCGCCCACGCGGGCGGCGAAGTCGGCGCGGTCCTTGGCGCTGAGCAGGTCGGCCTGGGTGAGGGCGGTCGCGCCGGTCAGGAAGTGGGTGTGGTTGTCGGTGAAGGCCGGCATCAGGAACGCGCCCTTCAGGTCGACGACTCGCGTCTTCGCCGAGGTCAGCGCCTTGACCTGGTCGGTCCCGACGGCGGCGATCCGCTCGCCCACGATCCCGACGGCCGACAGGCGCGCCGGACCCGCGCCGGGCGTCCAGACGCGGGCGTTGATCAAGGCCAGGTCCAGGCCGCGCTCGGCCGCCAGCGCCTGCAGCGGCGTCAGCAGCGCCAGGCCGGCGCCGGCATGGAGTAGGCTGCGGCGATCGATCATTGGACCCCTCGTTCGTCTGATGCGTCGGGCCAGCCTGATCGGTTCGGCTGGACCCCGGAACATCCAATCCGCGTCGGCCCTGGGGTCCAACCCCTTTCCGGCTTGGTCCCCTCGGTCTGCCGTTTTTGGATGTTTTTGCTCCGCCAGGAAAGGACAAGCCTCAGGCTCGCAGGTCCCCCGCCGGACCCGGCGAGCATCGCGAACCAGTGCGAGCCGCCCCTCCGCGGGCCTGCTGGGCTGAGGACCTCAAGGGGTTGGGGTTTTGAACAAGGGGATCGAGAACATGCGTAAGAACAGCCTTCTGGGCGCGGCTTCGCTGAGCGCCTGCATCGTGGCCGCCGGCCTGTCGCTGGGCGCGACCGCTGCGTCCGCCGCCGACAACGCCGCGCCGCCGGTCACCGAGCTGGACACGCTGATCGTCACGGCGACCAAGCGCAAGGAAAGCGTCCGCGACGTGGCCATGCCGATCAGCGCCGTCAGCGGCGCCGACCTGCAGAAGGCCAACGCCAACAGCCTGGCCGACTACATCACCCGCCTGCCGGGCGTGGCCTTCAACGACTATCAGCCAGGCGTGTCGGAAGTGGTGGTGCGCGGCATCGCGGCGACGACCTATCACGAGCAGGGCCAGACCACGACGGGCTACTACCTGAACGAAGTCGTCCTGGTGGAGCCGGGCTTCCCGATCGGCATCCCCGACATCGACACCTTCGACCTCGAGCGCGTGGAAGTGCTGCGCGGCCCGCAGGGCACGCTGTTCGGCTCCTCCACCCTGGGCGGCCTGCTGAACTACGTCGCCAAGACGGCCAATGTCGACAAGTACGAGGGCGCGGCCGAGGGCCTGATTGGCACGACCAAGAACTCGCACGGCGACGCCAACTACGCGGTCAAGGCGATGGTCAACATCCCGATCGTCGCCGACAAACTGGGCGTGCGCCTGGTCGGCCTGCAGCGCCACGACGCCGGCTATCTGGACAACCCGGGCACCAAGGTCGACGGAGCCAACGACTTCCGCACCCGCGGCCTGCGCGGCTCGGCCGTGCTGCAGGCGGCGGAAGGGACCAAGTTCACCTTCCTGTCGACCTACCAGGACACCCTGCTGGACGACCAGACCTACCTCTCGCACGACTATGTCCGCGACACCCCGCGCGCCGAGCCGCAGAAGACGGCCTTCTGGCTCAACAGTTTGCGCCTGGACCAGGACGTCGGCTTCGCGGACCTGACGATGATCGGTTCGACCGACCACAAGACCAACACGACCGTCTTTTCGTACCCCTACGCCTACGTGACGGGCGTCACGACCGGCTCGGCGGCCGCTTATGACCGGGGCGTGGCCAAGGCCAACATGGACACCTTCGAGGCGCGCCTGGCGTCCAAGGAGAACGACCGCTTCAAGTGGCTGATCGGCGCCAGCTACATGCACGCCAAGAAGGACAGCGTCGACCACATCTACCAGGCCGGCGCGGCCGCCTATATCGACGCCCATCCCAGCCTCTTCGGCGGCTACAAGGGCGCGGTCCTGGCGCCGGGCGACTCGATCTACGGCTACATCTCCGACACCGTGAACAAGGACTTCGGCGTGTTCGGCGAACTGTCCTACAAGATCACCCCGCAGTGGGAGATCACCGTGGGCGGCCGCTACTACGACACCAAGAACACCGCCACGATCACCAACGCCGCCGGTACGCTGGGCGCGGGCAGCTACACCCCGACCGACTCGACCTTCGGCACGGGCCAGAAGGAGGATGGTTTCACCCCGAAGGTGACGCTGGCCTATCGTCCGGTGAAGGGCACGATGCTGTACGCCACCTATTCGCGCGGCTTCCGCGTCGGCGGGCCGAACCCCAACGCCGCCATCCTGGCCGGCATTCCCAAGAGCTACGGCAGCGACACCGTCGACAACTACGAGGCCGGCCTGAAGACGGGCCTGTTCGAGAACCGCCTGTCGCTGGACCTATCGGTCTTCCACCTGGACTGGAAGGACATCCAGGCCCGTCTGTTCACCGCCGCGCCGTACTACTATTCGTACGTGACCAACGCCGGCGGGGCCAAGGTGAACGGGGTCGAGTTCTCAGGTTCGTTCAAGATCACGCCGCACCTGACCTTCAGCAACAACACCACCTATCAGGACGCCAAGCTGAAGACCTTCCTGCCCGACACCTTCGCGGCCGGCGGCGGCTATGCGGCGGGGACCACCCTGCCGGGCTCGTCGAAGTGGTCGACGGCCAACACCCTGTCGCTGGAGTTCCCGGAACTGACGCTGAAGCCGACCTTCGAGGTGGCCCAGCGCTACCTCTCCAAGGCACCGGTGGCGTTCGGCAATCCCAACACGCGGGGCGACTTCACGATCGTCGACCTGCGGGCCTCGATCACCCCGACCGACAAGGTTCGCCTGATGGCCTTCGTCAATAACGTGGGCAACACCTACGGCATCCTCAACGCGCCGTTCACCGACCAGGCCGCGCCGGCCTATTCGATCACGCGGCCACGCACGATGGGCGTGCGCGCGGACGTGTCGTTCTGATGCGGACGCGGCGAGCCGCCTTCCACGCCTGGGGAGGCCTGAAGGCGGTTCGCCGCGGACTGCTGACGGCGGCGCTGCTGGCCGCGACGGGCGCGATGGCGGCCGAGGCGCCGGGCCTCAGTCTGACGCCGACCCGGTCGCTGGATCTGGATCTCAGCGAAGCCACCTGGATGCAGCCGGACGTCTCGCCCGACGGCAAGACGATCGTGTTCAACATCCTGGGCGACATCTTCGCCGTCGACGCTCAGGGCGGGCAGGCGCGTCCGGTGCTGACGGGCGTGGCGTTCGAGACCGATCCGGTGTTCTCGCCGGACGGCAAGTCGATCGCCTTCGTCAGCGACCGCTCGGGCGTGACCAACCTCTGGATCGCCGACGCCGACGGGAGCCATCCGCGCCAGCTCAGCGGCGAGACCCAGCTGACCGTCTTCACCTCGCCGGCCTGGGCGCCGGACGGCTCGGCCGTCTACGTCTCGCGCATGAAGCACCCGGTGCTGGCCTTCGAGCTCTGGCGCTATGACCTCAAGGGCGGCGAGGGCAAGGCCGTCGTCAAGGCCCAGCCCAATGGCGAGGACTGGGACAACCGCATCAACGCCCTGGGCGCGGTGATCTCGCCCGACGGCCGCTACGCCTACTACGCTCGCAAGCTGGGCCACACCTGGACCGAGAAGGCGCCGCCGGTCTGGTCGATCGCCCGCCGCGACCTGAAGAGCGACGTCGAGGACGTGATCATCCAGGGACCGGGCGGGGCCATGCATCCGGCCCTGTCGCATGACGGCAAGTCGATCGCCTATGCCAGCCGCTGGGGCAATCAGACCGGCCTGCGCCTGCGCGATCTGGCCACCGGCCAGGACCGCTGGTTGGCCTTCCCGATCGACCACGACGGGCAGGAGCAGGGCTACTACTACGACCTGACGCCGCGCTTCACCTTCACCGGCGACGACCAGGCGCTGATCGCCAGCATCGAGGGCAAGCTGAGGCGCATCGACGTCGCCACGGGCGCCGCGGCGCCGATCCCGTTCACCGCGCCGATCCATATCGGGCTGGGTCCGCTGACCCGCGTCAGTCAGGTCGAGGAGACCGGCCCGGTCCGCGCCCGCTTGGTGCAGAACCCCAGCGTCTCGCCCGACGGCAAGCGCGTGACCTTCTCGGCGCTGGGCAGGATCTATGTTCAGGACCTGAAGCCGGGGAGCAAGCCGAAGGTCGTGGCTGGCGCGCCGGAGCAGGCGTTCCAGCCGCGCTGGTCGCCGGACGGCAAGCGTCTGGTGTTCGTCACCTGGGACGCCGTGGAGGGCGGGGCGATCTGGAGCGCGCCGGTGGGCGGTGGTTCCGCCACGCGCCTGACTTCGGACGTCGCCTTCTACACCGAGCCGATGGTCTCGCCGGACGGCAAGACGGTCGTGGCCCTGCGCGCCAGCCACTATGAGCGCCTGAACCGCGCCAGCGAGGCCGCGCCGGACTGGCCGACCGACATCGTCAAGCTGCCGTTGGCCGGCGGATCGGTCGATCTCGTGGCCCACACCTCGGCCGCGCGGCTGCTGTCCTTCGCCGCCGACCCGGCGTGGCTGAGGACCTATTCAGCCGCTGGCGCCCAGTCGGTGCGACTGGATGGGACGGGCGAGGTCCGTCGCGACGTCTCGATCAAGGCTCGGGCCTGGTCGCAATATGTCGGCGTCACCGTGCCCGTTGAGGACGTGCGCGTCAGCCCGGCCGGCGACCGCGCTCTGGTTCGCACGGCCTCGGAGCTCTACCTCGTCGACGTGCCGCCCGCCGTGGACGGAAGACGCCGGAGGTCGATCTTGAGACCGCCAAGTCGGGCGTCACCAAGCTGACCCGCATCGGCGCGGACTATTTCGACTGGGCCGACGGCGGCCGGAGCATCGTCTGGTCGGTCGGGGCGACGATCCGCAAGATCGCCGTGACCGACGTCGATCGCGCCAAGCCCGGCGCCAGCGAGGCCAAGGCCCTGGCGGTGGTGGCGCCGGTCGAGGTTCCGCGCGACGTTCCCGAAGGAACCTTGGTCCTGCGCGGCGCCACCGTGGCGACCATGCGCGGCGACGAGGTGATCGCGAACGCCGACATCGTGGTGACTGGCGGCCGGGTCGTCTCGATCGGCAAGGCCGGCGCCGCGCCGTTGCCCAAGGGGGCGGTGGTCCGCGACGTCTCGGGCAAGGTGATCACGCCGGGCTTCATCGACGCCCACGCTCACTGGTTCGACATCCGCCGGCAGGTGCAGGACGCCCAGCCGTGGTCATTCCTGGTCAGCCTGTCGTACGGCATCACCAGCGCCCTGGACCCGCAATCGTTCACCAACGACATCTTCGTCTACGAGGACATGGCCGACGCTGGCCTGACCCTGGCGCCGCGGCTCTATTCGACCGGGCCGGGCGTCTTCACCGCCAGCCACATCGACAGCCAGGCCGACGCCGAGGACGTGCTGACCCGCTATCGCGACGCCTACCGCACGCGGAACATCAAGTCGTACATGGTCGGCGACCGCGCCCAGCGGCAGTTCATGGTCGAGGGCGCCAAGGTCCTGGGCATGATGCCGACCACCGAAGGGGCCAGCGACCTCAATCTCGACCTGACCCATGCCCTGGACGGCTTCTCGGGCAACGAGCACGCCTTGCCGGTGTCGCCGCTGCGTCAGGACGTGGTGCAGCTGTTCGCCCGCTCGCGCACCAGTCTGGTGCCGACCCTGAACGTGCTCTACGGCAGCGAGCCGCCGCTGTTCGACCTGATCATCACCAAGCGCCCGCAGGACGAGGCGCGGTTGAAGCGGTTCATGCCGCCGGGCGTGCTGGCCGGCAAGCTGAACGACCGCCATTGGACGCCGCCCGAGAACATGTCCTACGCCAGCTTCGCGGCCGACGCCCTGGCCATCCAGCGGGCCGGCGGGGTGGTCGGCCTGGGCAGCCACAGCGAGGTGCAGGGCCTGGGCTTCTCGTGGGAAATGCAGCTGTTCGCGTCGGGCGGCGCCAAGCCGATCGAGGTGCTCCGCGCCGCGACCATGGGCTCGGCCGAGGCCATCGGCCGGACCCACGACATCGGCAGCCTGGAGCCGGGCAAGTTCGCCGACCTGCTGATCTTCGACGCCGACCCGCTGGCCGACATCGCCAACGTTTCCAAGCTGGGCATGGTGATGAAGAACGGCCGGCTCTACGAGGCCGCGACCCTGGACGAGGTGTGGCCTATCAAGCGGCCGTTGCCGGTCCAGTGGTTCTCGAACCTGGCCCCGTCGACCACGCGGTGAGTACCACCATTCCGGTCGTTCGCGCTTAAGGCGATCCAGCGCGCGCGAATCGTAGCCGTATGGGACCAACCGCGCCCTTCACGGAAACGACACGCCCCGACCCATGCTGAAAAGGCCGACGGACGTCACGCAACTGGAGGGCCTGGTCCGCTACTCGCGGAGCGTGGCCCTGTCGCGTCTGGCGCTGGTGGCGGTGTTCGTCCTGCTGCTGATGAGCTTCACGCCCTGGCGGATCGCGGGGCTGGGCGTCCTGGAGTTCGGGCTCTATTTCGCGCTGTTCATGGCCACCGAGTTGGCCATACGCGACCCTGATCCGATCAAGGCCCACAAGCGTCTCAGCCTGCAGTCCGACATCCTGATGACGCTGCTGGTCGGCAACGCCTGCTGGATGGCGGTGCAGATCGGGCTTTACGGCGAGCCCTTGATGCGTGTCGAGGCGGCGCTGCTGGCCATCTGCGTGCTGCTGTTCGCGGCGCTGCGAGTGCATCTGACGCGGGTCAGCCAGATCGTCGGCGTGGTTCCACCCTCGTTGACCCTGGTGTGGATCGCCATCGATTGGGCCGAGCCGTTCAAGCCGCATCACTTCACGCTGGCCATGATCCTGTTCGTGGCGGCGGTGCTGATCGTCACCGCGCGGCAGCAGGCGACAGACCGGGCGCTGACCAAGGCTCTGCGGGATCTGACCCGTAACAATGTCGCCCTGACCCAGGCGATCAACGAGACCCGCGCCGCCAACCGCGCCAAGACCGACCTGCTGGCCGTCGCCAGCCACGAGATCCGTACGCCGCTCAATGCGGTCCTGGGCTTTGCCCGCGCCCTGCGGGGCGAGCCGTTGTCGCCGCGCCAGGCCGAGCTGGCCACGGGTCTGGTCGAGGGCGGCGAGCAGTTGACCCGGCTGCTGGACGGGGTCTTGGACCTGACGCGCGGCGACCCGCTGCGGGCCAAGCTGGACCTGGCCCCGGTCGACCTGCGGGCCCTGGTCCGTTCGGTGGTGCGGGTGTGGAGCGTCCATGCCCGGGCCATCGGCGTGGACCTGGTGCTGGACGACGCCGATCCAACCGTGTCGTTCCGGGTGATCGCCGACCTCGTGCGGGTGGAACAGACCCTGGTCGCGCTTGTCTCCAACGCCCTGGCCGTCGTCGACGAGGGCGGCGAGGTGAGGGTGCGGCTGGCCGGCGTCACCCAGGACGACACGCTGCGGGTGCTGGTCGAAGTGGCCGACACGGGGCCGCCCATACCCTCGGACGAGCGGTCCAAGGTGTTCGAGGCCTGGGACCAGACCGAGCGCGGACGGCTGCAGGGCGGGACGGGCTTCTCGCTGCGCGTCTGCGCCCAGAACCTGGCCCTGATGGGCGGTCAGATCGCGGTCGATCCGCCGTCGGCCGTGCTCAAGGATGGCGTCGGCGCCGTGTTCTGGTTCGCCTTCGATGCGCCGTTGCAGGACGCGCCGCGTCCGATCGAGCGCCGCCCGGCGTCGCCTTCGGGCGAGATCCGCATCCTTGCCGCCGAGGACAACGCCGCCAACCGCAAGGTGCTGTCGCTGGTGCTGGAAAAGGCCCCGGTGTCGCTGACCTTCGCCGAGGACGGCGCCCAGGCCCTGGACCTCTGGCGCTCGGCGGCTTTCGACCTGATCCTGATGGACGTCAACATGCCGGTGCTGGGCGGGCGCGAGGCGGTGCGCGAGATCCGCGCCGCCGAGCGGGCAGGGACGCGCACGCCGATCTGGATGCTGACTGCCAACGTCTTCCCCGAGGACGTCGAGCGCTACCGCCAGGACGGCGCCGACGGGGCATTGCGCAAGCCGCTGGACGTGGCGGCGCTGTTCGCCCTGCTGGCCGATGTCGCCCAGGCGCGAGTGGTCGAACCGGCCGGCCGCTGACACGGCGCTTGCCTTTAATTATATTATAAATGATGGTCCGCCCGAACGACGCGGCAAGCGTTCGTGACGGAGGAAACATGCCCACCCGCTTCCAGCGCCTTGGCGCCTCGCTGCTCGCGTCCGTGCTTCTGGCCGGGGCGGCCCAGGCCGCGCCCCAAGGGACGACCAAGACCTATCTGGGCGTCGATATCTCCTACGCCAACGAGATGGAGGATTGCGGGGCCGTCTATCGCGCGGAGGGCCAGACGGTGGAGCCCTACGCCTTCTTCAAGTCGGCGGGCGCCAACCTGGCGCGGATCCGGATCTGGAACGATCCCACCTGGACGGCCTATTCGAACCTGAAGGACGTCAAGCGCAGTATCGCCAAGGCCCGCAAGGCCGGGCTGCAGGTGCTGCTGGACTTCCACTATTCCGACGACTGGGCCGACGGCGACAAGCAGATCGCGCCCAAGGCCTGGGCCAGGCTCTCGACGCAGGACCAGGCCAAGGCGCTGTACGCCTTCACCCGCGACACCCTGGCCGAGCTGGACCGCGAGGGGCTGATGCCCGACCTCGTCCAGGTGGGCAACGAGACCAATGGCGAGATCGTCTCCAGTCTGGCCAAGGCCAAGGAGCCGATCGACTGGACCCGCAACGCCCTGCTGTTCAACGCCGGGATCAAGGCGGTGCGCGACGCCGGCGCGGCCTCGGCGATCAAGCCCCGGATCATGCTGCACATCGCCCAGCCCGAGAACGTCGAGCCCTGGTTCGCGGCGGCGACCAAGGCGGGGATCACCGACTTCGACCTGATCGGGATCAGCTACTACAGCAAGTGGTCGAAGCGCTCGATGGCGCAGCTGGGCCAGACGATCGACCGCCTGCGCCACCTCTACGCCGCCGACGTGCTGGTGGTGGAGACGGCCTATCCCTTCACCACGGAAAACGCCGACAGCTCGCCCAACTTGCTGGGCGAGGACTCGCTGGTCCCCGGCTATCCGGCCACGCCGGCCGGGCAGAAGAAGTATCTGGTGGACCTGACCCGCACGGTCTTCGCCAGCGGCGGCGTGGGCGTCGTCTATTGGGAGCCGGCCTGGCTCTCGACCAAGTGCAAGACCCGCTGGGGGCAGGGCTCCAACTGGGAGAACGCGGCTCTGTTCGACTTCAAGGGCCAAGCGTTGGAAGGCGTCGACTGGCTGAAGACGCCATACGCGATGCCGGTTGACGTCACCTTCCGCCTAGCGGCCCACGGCGAGGCGGCGCGCTATATCGATGGCGACTTCCTGGACGGCGCCGGCCCGCGCCCGATGCGGCTGGAGAACGGGGCCTGGACTTACCGTACGCGCCTGATGCCAGGAGTTTCTGTCACCGTCGCCACGGCCGCCGATCCGGCCGCTGTCGCTGACGCGCCGGCCCAGTCCGCGACGGTGGGGAAGGACGCCAGCGTGGTACCGCTAAACTAGACGGCTTGTCATGTCTGATTGATATGATAAATACACCTTCGTAGCCGAGCCACTTCACGAGCGCGGCGCGTAACCTGTTTCAGGGGGAAACAATGACTCGCCTTTCGATGCTGCTCACGGCTGTGAGCAGCCTGAGCTTGCTGGCCGCCACCGATGCGCTGGCGCAGACCACTCCCACCAACAACGACAGCGCCGTTGCGGAAGTCGTCGTCACCGGCGTTCGCAAGAGCCTGCGCGACGCACTCGCGGTGAAGCAGACCTCGGACAAGGTGGTCGAGGCCATCTCGGCCAAGGACATCGGCGTCCTGCCCGACGTGACCATCGCCGAGTCGATCGCCCGCCTGCCGGGCGTCAACGCTACCCGCGACCGCGGCAATGACAGCCAGGCCGTCGTGCGCGGTCTGGGCGCGCGCCTGGTGCTGGGTACGATCAACAACCGCGAGGTCGCCTCGTCCGAGCCGGACCGCAACGTCCGCTGGGAGATCTACCCCTCGGAAGTCGTCTCGGGTGTCGAGGTCTACAAGTCGCAGTCGGCCGACCTGATCGCCGGCGGCGTCGCGGCCACGATCAACATCAATACGATCGCCCCGCTGGACTACAAGGGCCCCGAGTTCGTGCTGCGCGCCGGTCCGGTGTTCTACGACGGCGGCAAGGACATTCCGAACTACAACACCACCGGCTGGCGCGGGTCCGGCTCGTGGGTGCACAAGCTCAATGACGACCTGGCCGTCGTGGTCGGCCTGACCGGCCAGCGGCAGAAGAACGGCTATGGCTCGTTCACGGGCTGGGGCTACAACGACAGCAACGCCCGCCCGCCGGCCGGGGCCAGCGACTATTCCAGCGATCTGAACCGCGACGGCAAGGTCGACGCCACCCCGTGGGGCGCGCAGATGTCGGCCAGCCGCATCGACCAGAAGCGCACCGGCGTCTCGGGCGGCCTGCAGTACAAGCCGACCGACCACTTCGAGCTGAAGGCCGACGCGCTCTATTCGAAGATCAAGATCACCGAGGTTCAGGACCAGACCGTCTGGGGCGCCAACAACTGGGGCAACTGGAACACCGGCACGAACAACATCGGCTGGAACGACGGCGACTACCACGCCGCTGGCGCGTCCTTCACGCTGCTGAACAACACCGTGGTGGCCGCGACGCTGCCCTACAGCTCGGTGCAGACGGTCCTGGCCAAGTACAGCGAGGACAAGGACCTGTTCGCCGGCGGCCTGAACGGCAAGTGGACCAGCGATCAGTGGACCGTGGCCGGCGACGTCTCGTACTCGAAGGCCAAGCGCACCAACAACTGGAAGGCCGTGCGCTTCGAGGCCTGGCCCGCCTGGACCAGCTTCGACACCCGCGCCGGCAAGACCCCGACCATCACCACCAGCCAGTCCAGCATCAGCCTGTCGCAGACGGCCGACCTGGCCGGCTCGAACGATGGTCCCGAACACCTGAACGACGAGCTGAAGGCCGCGGCTCTGGACTTCACCCGCGACTTCGCCGACGGCGGGGTGCTGAAGAGCCTGCAGTTCGGCGCCCGCGCTTCGGACCGCGTGAAGGATCACACCAGCTTCAGCTTCGCACCCTCGGCCACCGGCGCGACGATCCCGACCAGCCTGCTGACCTCGTACAAGCTGACGGGCGGCGCCAACGTGCCCGAACTGCTGACCGGCGACATCGACAAGGTCGCCATGGTCGCCTACGGCGCCAATGCCTTCGACCTCTCCAAGGCGACGGAGAAGCAGGGCGAGCGCTGGAGCGTCCACGAGAAGGTCTATGAGGGCTATGGGAAGCTGAACTTCGCCGCCGATGGCCCGGCCGGCGCCTGGGTCACCGGCAATGTCGGCGCGCGCGTCGTCCACACCGAGACCAGCAGCGACGGCCTGCAGCAGGGCACCAACGACGCCTACACGGCCGTGACGGTCGACGCCGACTACACCGACGTCCTGCCCTCGGCGAACGCCAAGTTCGACTTCGGCGACGGCAAGATCTTCCGCCTGGGCCTGGCCAAGGTGATCGCCCGTCCGCCGCTGGACGAGCTGCGCGCCAGCCGCACGCTGTCGAACTGGTCGCCCTGGACCGGCAGCGGCGGCAATCCGAACCTGAAGCCCTTCAAGGCCACGCAGTTCGACGCTTCGGCCGAATGGTACTTCCGTCCCGAGGCGCTGGTGGCGCTGTCGTACTACTACAAGGCCGTCGACAGCTATATCGGCTGGAAGCAGAGCCCGGTGGTGTTCGGCGGCCAGACCTACACGGTCGCCAGCCCGGCCAACGGCGGCAGCGGCCACATCCAAGGCGCGGAGCTGACCTTCCAGACGCCGTTCTTCTTCCTGCCGGGACCGCTCAGCAAGTTCGGGATCTATTCGAACTACGCCTATGTGCAGTCGAACCTCTACGAGTTCTCGCCGGTCAACAACCCGCTGACCATGACCGGCCTGGCCAAGAACACCGCCACGGTCGACCTGTGGTACGCCAACGGTCCGGTCGAGGCGCGCCTGGGCTGGAAGTACCACTCGCCGATGACCGTCATCTACGGCTGGAACGGTGCGGACCTGCAGACGCTGGAGACGGAGAAGACCCTCGACTTCAGCTCGTCCTGGCAGGTCACGCCGATGGTCGGGCTGCGCCTGCAGGTCAACAACCTGACCAACGAGGCGCTGCGCATGTACCGCGACAACGATCCCAACCGGATCGGTCGCTATGACTCTTACGGCCGTCGCTATCTCGTCGACGTGACGGTGAAGTTCTAGGGCGTCACTCCTCCCCGACGTTCCTTGCGCTGGGGGAGGGGGCTTTGGCCTCCTCCCCTTCTTTTTGATTTCGTGAGATGAGCTTCCGATGGTGCAGATCAACCGACGCCAAGCCCTGGCCGCGACGGCCGGCGCCGCGATGCTGGCGCGCGCCGGCGTGGCGGCCGCCCAGGTTTCGGCGATCGCCGCCGTCGACCTTGGCCCGCGCGAACGGACCTCGCTGGACTTCGACTGGCGCTTCGCCCTCGGTCACGCCTCGGATCCGGCCAAGGACTATGGCTTCGGCGTCAACCAGCGCACCTACGCCAAGGCCAGCCACAAGATCGCCGCCCCGGCCGAGGCCGACTTCGACGCCTCTGCCTGGAAGCTCGTGACCCTGCCGCACGACTGGGCCGTCGAACTGCCGTTCGTACCGAACCCAGCCTATGTCCCGTCCGGCAAGCCCGACGACGAGGACCCGCGCGCCGCCCATGGCTACAAGCCCTTGGGCCGCGAGTTCCCGGAGACCAGCGTCGGCTGGTACCGCAAGACCTTCGCCCTGCCGGCGTCGGACGCGGGCAAGCGCCTGTCGATCGAGTTCGACGGCGCCTTCCGCGACGCGCTGGTGATGGTCAACGGCTACATCCTCGAGCGCGAGGACAGCGGGTATTCCCCGTTCCGCGTCGACATCACCGACATCGCCAACCTGGGCGGCGACAACGTCCTGACGGTGCGCGTCGACGTCAGCCTGGGCGAGGGGTGGTTCTATGAAGGGGCAGGGCTCTATCGCCACGTCTGGCTGGTCAAGACCGCGCCGGTGCACGTGCCGCAGTGGGGCGTCTTCGTCCGCGCCCGGCCGGACGGCACGGTGCAGATCGACACCGACCTGATCAACGAGTCCGGCGAGGGCCGGGATTTCTCCGTCTCGCACACCGTGCTGGACGCGGCCGGCAAGCCCGTGCTGGCCGTCGCGCCCGCCGCCGACCGCATCCCCGCGTGGGAACGCCAGAGCCTGTCGCAGACCGTGACCCTGGCCAGTCCGGTCCTGTGGTCGCTGGAGAACCCCTACCTCTACACGCTGGTCACCGAGACAAAGGTCGGCGGCGCGGTGGTCGACCGGTTCGTCACCCGCTTCGGCGTGCGGTCGGTCCGCTTCGATCCGGCCAAGGGCTTCTTCCTCAACGACAAGTCGGTGAAGCTGAAAGGGACCTGCAATCACCAGGACCACGCCGGCGTCGGCGCGGCGATCCCGGACGCGCTGCAGGTCTGGCGGCTGGAGCAACTGAAGTCGATGGGCTGCAACGCCTATCGCACCGCGCACAACCCGCCGACGCCGGAGCTGCTGGACGCCTGCGACCGGCTGGGCATCCTGGTCATCGACGAGACCCGCCGCATGTCCAGCGATCCGACCTCGCTGGATGAGTTGGAGCGCCTAGTCCGCCGCGACCGCAACCATCCCAGCGTCATCCTCTGGTCGATCGGCAACGAGGAGCCGCAGCAGGGTACGGCGCGGGGCGCCCAGGTGGCGCGGACAATGAAGCGGCTGGTCAACCGCCTGGACCCCACGCGCCTGGTCACTGCGGCCATGGACCAGGGTTTCGGCGAGGGCATCAGCGCGGTCCTGGACGTCCAGGGCTTCAACTATCGCCACGAGAAGATGGACGACTTCCACGCCCGCTTCCCGAACGTTCCGATCATCGGCACCGAGACGGCCAGCACCGTCTCGACGCGCGGCGAATACGCCCGCGACGAGGCCAAGTCCTACGTCCCGGCCTACGACACCGACGCGCCTTGGTGGGCGACGACCGCCGAGAAGTGGTGGAGCCACGCGGCCGAGCGGCCTTGGATGGCGGGCGGCTTCATCTGGACTGGGTTCGACTATCGCGGCGAGCCGACGCCGTTCAACCGCTGGCCCAGCATCAGCTCGCACTTCGGGGCCTTGGACACCTGCGGCTTCCCGAAGGACAACTACTTCTACTACCGCGCCTGGTGGCGGCCCGAGCCGCTGTTGCATCTCCTGCCGCACTGGAACTGGGAAGGTCGCGAGGGCCAACCGATCGCGGTGTGGGCGCACAGCAACTGCGACCGCGTCGAGCTTTTCCTGAACGGCAAGAGCCAGGGCGTGCGCGACGTCAAGCCTAACCGGCACGTCGAGTGGTCCGTGCCCTACGCGCCGGGCGTTCTCGAGGCGCATGGCTACAAGGGCGGCAAGGTCATCCTGCGTGAGCGTCGTGAGACGGCCGGCCCGGCCGCCGCTCTGCGCCTGACGGCCGATCGTGCACGCCTCGCCGCCGACGGCCAGGACGTGGCGATCCTCAAGGTCGAGGTGCTGGACGCCAAGGGCCGCATGGTTCCGCGCGCCGCTGACCTAGTGCGCTTCGAGGTCTCGGGCGCGATGGACGTCATCGGCGTCGGCAACGGCGATCCGACCAGTCACGAGCCCGACGTCGCCCGTCAGCGCAGGGCCTTCAACGGGCTGGCCCAGGCCATCGTCCGCACGCGTCGCGGCGAGTCGGGGCGGGCCAGGGTGAGCGTCTCGGGCGAAGGGTTGAAGCCCGCCAGCGTCGATCTCGTCCTCGGCTGACGCGCTGCACACTTCACAACATTTCCCTGCACGTCAGAGACGTAGCGGCCGGCGTTTCGCCGGCCGCTTTTGCATGTCTGGCCCCGTGGAAACCGGTGTCCATTGCAAAATATAACGCAACTTGAGCGCGTTGAGGGGCGTGCAGCGCCGTTTCTGCGCTGCAAAAGGCTCGGATACCGATGTTCATTTATCATAAAAATCAGCCAAAAAGGGCTTGAAAAAAGACTGTCAGCGCTGTCATTTTGCCATTGCAGCGGTCAATGACCGATGTTACCGCTAACTAGTCTCTCGTGTCCTGGTTGTTCGCCAGTCTCGAGAACGGGAAGAGCGGCCGGAATGCTTCCGGTCCGTAACAATAACATCGCCCCTCAGGGGCTCATTAGGGGGAACGGCTATGAAGCGGCTTCGTCGCTTGCACGCGTCTGCCTCTTGCGTCGCCATCACGGCGGCCGTGCTCGCCTCACCGGCGTTCGCACAGCAGGCTCCAGACAATCAAACCACCGTCGACGAGGTCGTCGTCACCGGTATCCGCGCTTCGCTCGAGCGATCGATCGCGATCAAGCGCAACAACAGCGGCGTGGTCGATGCGATCTCCGCCGAAGACATGGGCAAGTTCCCGGACACCAACCTGGCGGAATCGCTGCAGCGCATCACCGGCGTGTCCATCGACCGGACCAACGGCGAAGGCTCGCAGGTCACGGTCCGGGGCTTTGGGCCCAGCTTCAACCTGGTGACCTTGAACGGTCGCACCATGCCCACGGCGAAGGTCAATGCGGTCGGCGGCGACCAGTCCTCGGACGGCGCGGCCGGCACCAGCCGTTCGTTCGACTTCTCCAACCTCGCCTCGGAAGGCGTGTCCACGCTGGAGGTCTACAAGACCGGCCGCGCGGCCGTTCCGACCGGCGGCATCGGCGCCACGATCAACGTCAAGACCCGCCGCCCGCTCGACAATCCCAAGCCGGGCCTCTCGGGCAGCATCGGTATCAAGGGCGTCTATGACACCAGCATGGACAAGAAGGTCGACGACTTCGGCAGCAAGATCACGCCGGAAGCCTCGGGCCTGATCAACTGGGTCGACGACAGCGAGCGGTTCGGCGTCACGCTGTTCGGCAGCTATCAGAAGCGCGACTACACCACGCGTTCGGCCACGTCGAACGACTGGAACATCCGCACCTACGCCGACTTCATCAACCCGGCCAACGGCTTCGTCCGGAACGGCGGCGGCACGACGATCGTCAACGCCCCGACCAACCCGACCACCCTGGTCGCGATCCCCAACGACAGCCGCTACCACTTCGCCCAAGGCGAACGTGAGCGGGTGAACGTCCAGGGCGCGCTGCAATACCGTCCGGTCGAGAACTTCACGGTCACGGTCGACGGCCTGTACGCCCAGAACAAGCAGATGGAGCGTCGCAACGACAGCGCCAACTGGTTCAACCGCCCGTTCGACAAGGTGGTGTTCGACAACAACCCCACCGTCGCCACCGCCACCTTCCTGTCCGAGACGCTGAGCGGCACGAAGGACATGGACTTCGAGCAGCAATACCGCGCCACCAAGGACACGCTGAAGTCCGTCGGCCTGAACGCCGACTGGAACGTCACCGATCGCTTCAAGCTGACCCTGGACGGCCACATCTCGAAGGCCGAAAGCGGTCCGAACGCGCCGAACGGCACCAGCTCGACCGCCGTCTCGTTCGGCGCGCCGATCATCGCCCAGCACTCGGTGGACTACAGCGGCACGATCCCGGTCCAGTCGCTGGTCATCAACGACGCCGCCCCGCGCGGCAACGGTGACGGCAAGCTGGACCTGGCCGACCTGGGCAGCCAGGTGGGCCGCACCTGGACCGAGGCCCAGCAGCAGCAGGTCAAGGAAATCCGCCTCGACGGCCGCTGGGACCTGGACGACAAGGGCAGCCGCTTCGACTTCGGGGCCGACTACCGCACGTCCAACATGCTGCAGACCAGCATCTCGACGCAGCAGGACCTGGGCACCTGGGGCATCTCGAACGTCGGCGACATCCAGCAGTACGCGCCGGGCCTGGTCTCGCAGTTCTGCCTGGCCTGCAAGTTCGACAGCTTCGATCCCAAGCAGACGGGCGCCGGCCTGGTGTCGTTCCGCGCCAACGCCGACGACCTCTATGCGGCCCTGTCCAAGGCCTATCTCTCCAAGAACCCGGTCCAAGTCACGGGTCAGGACAATAACCGCGTCAAGGAGAACATCGCCTCGGTCTATGGCCAGTTGACCTGGAAAGCCGAGCTGGGCGGTCGCCCGGCCGAGCTGGTCACCGGCGTCCGCTACGAGCAGACCAAGACGACCTCGACCTCGCTGGTCCGTACGCCTAGCGCGATCCTCTGGACGGCCGACAACGACTTCACCGTCGTCACGTCCAGCACTTACCAGCCCATCTCGGGCAAGGGTAAGTACAACAACCTGCTGCCTTCGATGGATTTCCGCATCGACCTGCGGGACAACCTGACCGGCCGCGTCTCGTTCAGCCGCACCATCGCGCGGCCGGACTACAGCAACCTGTTCGCCGCCCAAAGCGTCCAGCCGCCGAACCGTCCGATCGCCAACGGGGCCATCCCGCTGGGTTCGAGCGGCAACCCGGACCTGCTGCCGCTGATCTCCGACAACTTCGATGTGTCGCTGGAGTGGTACTACAAGCCCAGCAGCTACATCTCGGTCGGCTTCTTCGAGAAGCGCGTGAACAACTTCGTCGGCACGGGCACCAAGACGCAGAACCTGTTCGGTCTGCGTGACCCCAGCTCCGGCGCGGCGGGCACCCGTTCGGGCGACGCCAAGAATGCTCTGACCGCGATCGGCGCCAATCAGACCGACGTGAACCTGTTCACGATGACGGCCCTGATCCAGCAGACCGGTTCGGTGGCGGCGGCGACGTCGCAGTTCCAGGCCAACCGCATCGCGGGCGGCGACCTGAACCAGACGTTCGTCGACTCGATCCTGTCGTCGATCGACATCACGGCCAACAGCGCCGATCCGCTGTTCAGCTTCCAGGTGTCGCAGCCGATCAACAACAAGACCGGCAAGATCCACGGCTTCGAAATCGCGGCCCAGCACTTCTTCAGCGACACCGGCATCGGTATCGCGGGGGCCTATACGATGGTTCGCGGCGACGTGGGCTTCGACAACGGCGCGGACCCGTCGCAAGACCAGTTCGCGCTGCTGGGTCTGTCGGACACGGCCAACGCCACCCTGATCTACGACAAGCACGGGATCTCGGCGCGCCTGGCCTACAACTGGCGTGACAAGTTCCTGCAGGCCACCAACCGCGGCGGCTCGCGCAACCCGGTCAATGTCGCGCCGTTCGGCCAGGTGGACTTCAACGTCAGCTACGACGTGACGTCGAAGTTCGCGATCTCCCTGGAGGGCATCAACCTGACCAAGGAACACCTGCGCACCTATGCTCGCGATACGAACGAGCTGTGGTTCGCCCAGGAACTGGATCGCCGCTTCCTGCTCGGCGTCCGCTACCGCTTCTAGACTGGAAGTCTCTAGAGGCTAGGGGAGGGGCCGTCGCACTTGCGGCGGCCCCTTTCTTCCCGTGAACTGAAGAAGACCTGTACCGCGTGATCGGGGCCGAGATGACCAACCGGGTGCTGCTGAACAATGTCGACCACGCCGATCTGCGTGTGATCGCTTCCCACGGCGTCGCTTATGGCGACGCCATCAACCAGGCCCTGCTGCTGCCGACCGAGTTCGAGGCCGCGCAGCGCGAATATCCGATCCTGATCCGCAAGGATGCTAACGACGCCTACCAGGCGCTGGCCCTGCTGGGCCTGGATCGCGACGAGAACCTGTTCCTGGACGAGACTGGCTGGAACGCCCGCTACGTGCCGGCCATCCAGCGGCGCGGGCCGTTCTCGATCGCCTTGCAGCACGGCGTGCGCGGCGAGGAGCCCCGGCCGATGATCCATGTCGATCTCGACCATCCGCGCGTCAGCCGCGATGCGGGCGAGCGCCTGTTCCTGCCGGCCGGGGGCGCGGCGCCCTATCTGCAGAGCGTCAATCGCACCCTGAGCGTCATCCACGAGGGGTTGGAGGTGGCCGGCCCGATGTTCGCCGTCTTCGAGGAACTGGGCCTGATCGAGCCGATCGATATCGAGATCAAGCTGGACGACCAGACCCGCTACGAACTGCCCGACGTCTTCACCCTGGCGCCCGATCGCGTGGCCGCCGTGACGGGACCGAACCTGGAGCGCCTGCACCAGTCGGGCCTGCTGCGCGCAGCCTGGTCGGTGATCGCCTCGATGGGCAATATCGAGGACCTGATCGCCCGCAAGAACCGCCGGCGCGCGCGGCTGGCATGAGCGCGCTGGTGGCCCGTCGGACGCTGGAGACCACCGTCGCGACGCCGGCCGACATCCCGTTCGACGCCATCCTGGCCGGCCAGACGCCGATGGTCTTCAAGGGCCTGGCGCGCGACTGGCCACTGATCCAGGCCGGACTGAACGGCGCCCAGGCGGCGCGAGACTACCTCCGCGCCTACGACGAAGGCGGCCGGGTGGTGGGCTATCTCGGCGACCCGGCGATCCGCGGTCGCTTCTTCTATGACGAGACCCGCACCGGCCTGAACTTCAAGGCCGAGCGCGCGCCGCTGGGCGCGTTCCTGGATCGTCTCGAAGCGGTCGAGGGCCAGGAGCATGCGCCGTCGACCTATGTCGGCTCGGCCGATCTCGACGCCTATTTCCCTCGCCTGAAAGCCGAGAACGATCTGGGCCTCGGCCCCGAGGTGTTCGGATCCCAGCCGCCGATGGCCGGGATCTGGATCGGCAACCGCACCGTGGCCGCCGCTCACTACGACATGTCGAACAACATCGCCGTCTGCGCCGTGGGCCGGCGGCGCTTCACGCTGTTTCCGCCCGACCAGATCGCCAACCTCTATCCCGGCCCGCTGGAGCCGACGCCCGGCGGCCAGGTGGTCAGCATGGTCGATTTCGAGAACCCCGATCTCGACGCTCATCCTGGCTTCCGCGAGGCCCAGGCCGCCGCCCAGGTCGCCGAGCTGGAGCCTGGCGATGTGCTGGTCTATCCGGCCCTGTGGTGGCACCAGGTCGAGGCGCTGGCGCCGTTCAACGTGCTGGTGAACTATTGGTGGAACGCCGCCCCGGCCTTCGCCGATACGCCGGCCAACACGCTGCTGCACGGCCTGCTGAGCCTGCGCGACCGGCCCGCGTTCGAGAAGCAGGGCTGGAAGGCCCTCTTCGACTACTACCTGTTCGGTCCGGCCGACCGCGCCGGCGCCCATCTGCCGGAGGCCGCGCGCGGACCTTTGGCGCCCCTCGACGACCTGAAGGCCCGCCGCCTGCGCGCGGTCCTGCTCGATCGCCTCAACCGCTGAAGGGAAACGCCATGCGCCAACAGGCCATTCGCAAGGTGGTGATCGCGGGCGGGGGCACCGCCGGCTGGATGGCGGCCGCGGCCTTGTCGCGTCAGCTGGGCCCGCTGCTGGACATCACCCTGGTAGAGTCCGAGGACATCGGCACGGTCGGGGTGGGGGAGTCCACCATCCCCACGGCCCGCACCTTCAACGCCTTGCTCGGTATCGACGAGGCCGAGTTCATGCGCGCCACCCAGGCGACCTTCAAGCTGGGCATCTCGTTCGAGCACTGGGGCGAGATCGGCGACCGCTACATCCACTCGTTCGGCCAGGTC
>OUNM010426391.1_pt1 | contig 81983 bp, 53 predicted proteins | sample 1769961 | NCBI WGS metagenome assembly OUNM01 (sample SAMEA3914820, study PRJEB12502) | metagenome | biome: forest; material: soil | place: USA | collected 2012-03-12 | depth 0.3 m
CGACGGCCGCTTCTCGGGCGGCACCTCGGGCCTGTCGATCGGCCACGTCTCGCCGGAAGCCGGCGAGGGCGGCCTGATCGCCCTGGTCGAGACCGGCGATCCGATCCTGATCGACATCCCCAATCGCGGCATCACGCTGGACCTGCCCGACGCGGTGATCGCCGAGCGCCGCGAGGCGATGCTGGCGCGAGGCCCGAACGCCTGGAAGCCGATCGGCCGCAAGCGCGAGGTGTCGCCGGCCCTGCGCGCCTACGCCGCCATGACCACCAACGCCGCGCGCGGCGCGGTACGCGACGTCAGCCAGATCGAGTAGTCGCGCGGCGGGTTCGCGAGGTCTTGGTTGAACGATGAGCCGGACATCGTACGATGACGTCGTTTCGTCGCCCGCTGTCCCAGGTGATCGCGGACGCTTTGAAAGGACCGCATGACGCCTCGCTCGACCGTCGCCTTGCCCGAACAGCCACGCCGTCCGCGGGGAAGGCCCACGGCTGACACCTTGGCCGAGTTGGAGAGCCGCCTGATCGTCGTGGCCAGGGAAGCGTTCTTCCGCGACGGTTATGGCGCGACCACGATGGACAAGGTGGCGATCGCCGCGCGGGTGTCCAAGTCGACCCTCTATGGTCGGTTCCCGACCAAGGAAGCGCTGTTTCGCGCCATCGTCCAGTCGCAGATCGGCCACTGGGAGGCCGGCTCCAATCTGCGGCTTCTGGGCGTGCGCGATACGCTCGAAGACACGCTGATGATGTACGGCGAGACCTGGCTGCGCGCCGGGATGAGCGACGACTATGTGCAGCTGTCGCGGCTGATGTTCAGTGAATCGGGGCGATTTCCGGAATTGGCCGAGTCGGCGCGCGCGTCCGCCCGGCGCGGGATCGAGGCCATCGCCAAGATGCTGAGGCATTTCGCCGAGAAGGACGGCGTGCCCTGCCGCGATCCTGAACGGGTGGCCGAGATCTTCCAGAGCATGACCGCCGGCTGGGTCTCCCACGCCATCGTCGCGGCGACGCCGTTCAAGCAGGCGACGGCCCGCGCTTGGTTGCAGGACGCCGTCGCCTTGTTCATCGCCGGCCGCGCGGCCTGGTAGCGCATAGGAAAAAGGCCCGCGACGGGGTCGCGGGCCTGATCCGAAGTCCGTCTTCGAGAGCGTTTAGGGCTTGGGCGCGGGGATCGTGGCCAGTTCCTTGTCGATGGCGGCCAGGGCCTCGTCGGTGATCTTGCCCTGCGAGAACTGTTGGATCGCCGGCAGGGTCATGCCGCGGGCCTGGTTGATACCTTCGCCGTTGACCACTTCGGGCAGGTGCTTGGCCAGCACGGCCTTGGTCGCCGGGTTGTCGAGCAGGTCGCCGATCGTCGAGTCTTCGGTGGTGTAGTAGGGCGCGGCGGCCGGCGCGGTCGCCGCCGGCTTGGTCGCCGGCGCGGTCTGGGCCGTGGCGCTGGTGGCGACCAGAAGGCCGCCCAGGGCGGCGGCGAGGATCAGTTTCTTCACGAGCGTCTCTCCAGGTTTCCGCTAGATTGCGGTTTTCATTATGGTACTAAATCGTACGATTTTATGTCAATTGACGCCATTGCCGCGGGCGGCGTCAGGCTTGGCCTTAGTCGTGTCCAGGGACGTTCGGATGGCGTTTCCCGGCTCTCTTCGTCTCCAAAGCTTCATCGTTGTACGATTTATATCGCCTGCCTAGGGGGAGGCTGATCACAGCGCGCGATATCGCCAAGCCGAAGTCGACTGAGCGAAAGGCTGTACGCCGTTCATCGGGAGAACGGCGTTGACCGTGCGAGGGCAGTCATCGAAATGGCGCGCGGGGAGGTAAGCTTGACCAATATTTGGTACAATATCGTCCTATAACAAGCGCGACAGTCAATGGGCGAAACGGGGGACCGGTCATGACCACAACGGCGCGCTTTGCGGGCAAGACGATCATTGTCACCGGCGCGGGATCGGGGATCGGCCGCGTCACCGCTGAACGGATCGCCGCCGAGGGCGGCAGAGTGGTCGCCAGCGACATCGACGGCGCGCGGCTCGCGACCCTGGCGATCGGTCCCGCTGGGGTGTCAGTCGCGGGAGATCTGTCGGCGGCGGGGGCGGCCGAGGCGCTCATCGCCGCTTGTGACGGGCGCCTGCATGGTCTGGCCAACATCGCCGGCGTGATGGACGCCTTCTTGCCGGTCGGCGAGGTGGACGACGGGACCTGGGACCGGGTGCTGGCGGTAAACCTGACGGCGGTCATGCGCTGCACGCGCGCCGCGGTGAACTTGATGCTCAAGGGGCAGGGCGGCGCGATCGTCAATGTCGCTTCGGAGGCGGCGCTGCGGGGTTCGGCCGCGGGAGCGGCCTACACCGCCTCCAAGCACGCGGTGATCGGTCTGACGCGCAACACCGCCTTCATGTATCGGCAGGCGGGCATCCGGGCCAATGTGGTGGCGCCGGGCGCGGTGCGCACGGGGATCGCCGCGACCAGCCGTTCTGAGCGCGGCGGTTCCGCCGTGGGCAAGGTGCTCGCCGCCTTCGGGCCGCAGGTCTCCGAGGCCGAGGATCAGGCCGCGGCCATCACCTGGCTGCTCAGCGACGAGGCCAAGAACGTCAATGGCGCGGTCCTGGCGTCGGACGGCGGCTGGTCGGCGCTCTAGGCGGCGCGCGGCCGGGGGTCGGCCGTCTCGGCGCCGGGGCTCTATTCGATAAAGGCCGGTGCGGTCCGCCGCCGGCCAAGCAGGAAGGCGTCGGCGACATGGCGCAGGGGACTGACATCGACGTCGCTGGCGTTGTCGGCCACCAGCCGCGCGAAGGCGTCGTAGAGGCCGGCATATTCGGCGTCCGGCCCCTCGTGCAGCAGGGCGTCATCGATGAACAGCCTGGCGCCGCCGTGGGAGAGCCGCAAAACACCGGCGTCGGTCTCGACCGCGATGTCCCAGCTCTGCGGGCCGGTCTGCAGGAAATCGAACTCGGCGCGGATCGGCGCGCCGGCGGCGTCCACGAAGTCCAGCTCGGCCTGGATCGGCGACTGGCAGTTCTCGGGCACGTGCAGGGTCGCGTCGGTCAGGAAGAACGGCCGGAGCAGGATGGCGGTGGCGATCGACAGGGCGTTGATCCCGGGATCGAACACGCCCAGGCCGCCGGCCTCCCAGATCCAGGTCTGGCCCGGATGCCAGACGCGCACGTCCTCGCGCCAGTCTATGCGGACCGCCCGGATGGTCTTGTCGGCCAGCCAGGCGCGGGCCGGCGCCACGCCCTGGGCGTAGCGCGAGTGCCACGTGGCCTGCAGGGTCAGGCCGCGCTCGGCGGCGGTCAGGCGCAGGTCCTCGACCTCGCTCAGCGTCGCGCCCGGCGGCTTTTCCAACATCACGTGCTTGCCGGCCGCCAGGGCCAGGTGGGCCAGGGCGTGGCGTGGCTGGGGCGGAGTGCACAGCGACACCGCGTCCACCGCCACGTCGCTGGCCAGCAGCTCGGCCAGAGTCGTGAAGTGCGCGACGCCGTCGAGGTCGGCGTTGCGGCTGACCAGGGCGGCCAGCTCGAAGCGGTCATCGGCGGCGATGGCGGGCAGGTGCTGGTCGCGGGCGATCTTGCCCAGGCCGACCAGGGCCAGGCGAAGGGGGCGGGACGGGGTCATGGCGCGGGGTCCTAAAGCTTGGCCAATCGCAGGGCGGTCGTCGCCGAGGCCAGGCCCTGGCTGGTCGCCGTGAGCTTGACCGCGCCGTCACGGCCCGCGCCGCGCAACACCGCCAGCGCCTGTCCGCGCCAGGACGTCGTCGTGAGCGCCTGGAACCCGCCATGGGCGACCGGATTGGCGCTGGCGAAGGCGGCCAGTTCCGCGGGGCCTTCGATCTTCAGTTCGATCGGCGCGCTGGCGTCGGGGACGACACGACCCCGGGCGTCGACGACCTCGACGCGCACGAAACTGACGTCGCCGCGCGCCGAACCGCCGCGGGCGCTTTCGGGCACGAGGCGCAGGGCGGTCGGCGGCCCGACCGTCTCCAGGCGCTTGCGGCCCACGACCGCGTCGCCGCGATAGGCGACGACGTCCAGGACGCCAGGCGCATAATCGACCGTGACCTCGACATGCTTGAGGTCGGCGGCGGTCACCGCCTTGGTCGCGACCACCACGCCGTTAAGCCGCACCGCGACCCGATCGCCGCTGGTGTAGAGGCGCACGGCGAGGGGCTTGCCCTCGGCTCCGGGCCAGGTCCAGCTGGACCATTCATCCGACCAGCCCCAGGGGCGGATCGCCTCGACCTTGCCGGCGGGCAGGGGCTTTTGCACCGCCACCTCCAGGGCGCTCAGGCCCCAGACCACGTCGCGGGCCAGGGACGGCGCCTTCTGCTGGCCAATCAGGTCCAGGTCGCCGCAATAGGCGTTGACGAAGGGCCAGGCGCCCAGGGAAAGGGCGCTGGCCGACGCCGCAGGGATGCTGCCGCCGATCGCCGCCTCGCCCAGATAGTCCATCGCGGTCCAGACAAAGTCGCCGATCAGCCACGGCGAGCGGTCGGTCAGATCCCAGATGCCGAAGATGTCGCGCGAGAAGCTCTCGGAGCCAAAGAACACCCGCTCTGGGAACTGGCGATGGTCGGCCTCGTAGTCGGCCAGCTTGTAGTTGTAGCCGACGACGTCGAGATAGACGGCGCTGGCGTGATCGGGCGCTGCGCCCGAACCCGCCCGGGCCGAGTCCGGTGTGGGCGTGACCAGATGACCGGGGAAGCTGTTGATTGCGGCCGTCACCGGCCGGATCGGATCCAGGGCGTGGACCGCATTGGCCAGGTGCCACTGGACCTCCAGGCCCGCCACGCTGTTGCGGTTGGGGATCTCGTTGCCGATGCTCCACATGATGATGGAGGGGTGGTTTCGCGTGGCGCGGACAATGGTCTCCAGGTCCGTACGCCATTCGTCGTCGAAGTGGGCGGCGTAGTCCTCCGGCAGCTTGGGCCAGCGCCAGGTGTCGAACATCTCCTCGATGACGAGCATGCCGTGGCGATCGCAGGCTCTCAGGAAGGCGGGGGAGAACAGGTTGTGCGACGGGCGCACGGCGTTGTAGCCGCGGGCCTTGAGCAGCAGGACCTTGCGCTCCTCGGCCGCGTCATAGGCCGCCGCGCCCAGGGGGCCGTTGTCGTGATGGATGCAGCCGCCGCGCAGCTTGGTCGGCTGGCCGTTGATCGTCATGCCCTGGGCGGCGTCGAAGGCCACCACGCGAATGCCGAATGGCGTCTCGATCCGGTCGATGATCTCGCCCCCGCGCCGCAGCTGGGTCTCCAGGCTGTAGAGGGCGGGGGTGTCTGGTGACCAGGCCCGCGGCTTGGGCGCCGTGGCTTGCCGGCTGACCAAAGCCTGGGCCGGCGCCTGGTCCTTCCAGACCGTCTTGCCGGCCGGGTCCTTGAGGGTCCAGGCCACGGTCAGGTCCGGCGTCAGGTCCTCCAGGCGGGTCTCGATGTCGAGCACCGCGCTGGCGGCCTCCAGGCGGCGGGTGCTGACGCCCACGCCCCAGCGGGCGATGCGCGCCGGCTGCGCCAGGACGTCGAGCCAGACGTGGCGGTAGAGACCTGACCCGGAATACCAGCGACTGTTCTTGCCGAGATTGCGCACGCGCACGGCCAGGACGTTGTCGCCGGTGGCCGAAAGGTGCGGGGTCAGGTCGTAGGCGAAGGGCGTATAGCCCTCGGCATGGGCGCCCAGATGCTGGCCGTTCAGCCAGACATCGCTGTTCATGTAGGCGGCTTCGAACAGGAGCTCGACCCGCCCGCCCGCCGGCGGGGTCAGCTTGAAGTGCTTGCGATACCAGCCCTCGCCGCCGACGGCGAACCCCGTCGCCGTGCCGCCTTCGGCCTTGCGGTCGAAGGGCCCCACGATCGTGGGTTTGGCGCCGGTCGATTGATTGGGCAGGTCCTCGATGCTCCAGTCGTGGGGCAGGTCGACCTTGCGCCAAGCCGCGTCATCCAGGCCCGGCGCCTCCAGGCCTTCGCCCGCGCCGCGCAGGAAGCGCCAGCCCAGATCGAACGACTGTCCACGTCCCGGTTTGACGGCCGCCGCGGCGGCCAGGCCGAGAGCCGGCGTAGACAAAGCGATGACGCCAGCGCCGGCCGCCAGAAGCTGGCGGCGGTCGATCGGAAGCGATGGCGAGCTCAAGGGAGATCTCCGGGCGAAGACGGCAGTCGGCTGAGCTCTTCATCGATCACGGCGAACTCCGGGGCGTTCTGCTGGCCCACGAACGAAGCGAAATCGCGCACGGTCATGTTGCCCATCTGCGGCTGGGCCAGCGGATTGGCCGTCATGGACTTGGCCATTGGGTAGTGCTTGAGCACGATCGCCCAGGCCGCCTCATTCTTGATGAGTTCCTCCATGGGCAGATTGCTCAGGCGCATCTCATAGGGCGCTTGGGTCGGCGGCTCGAAGCGGGCGGCGGGGGGATAGGTGGGCGCGTCCATGATTTTCAGTCAGCGTCAGAGGGGGAGGGAGAGGTTGTGGTGGCGGGGCGGACCTGCCGGCGAGGCGCGAACGGCCGCATTTGATCTGCCTCCCCGAGGGTGAACCGCTGGGCGCGGCTTGTGACGTTGGGGCCACGCCGGTCTCTGTCGCCGGCCGCCCGCCTCAGGTTCACAGCCCGACCGATCGGCTGTCAATTATAATCGTAAGATATCGTACGATTAAGGGCGATCGGAAACGGGCCTTGGATTCCCAGCTGATGAGGTCGGCCACGAAATGATCCTTGCCCTTTCGCTGCCACGACATAATGATACGTAATAGTACAATTATCGGCGCCGCTCGTGGACGAACCCCTGTCCACGACGACGCGCTCGCCGCGGACAGGGATGAAATGATCGTCGATCAATGCGCGGCTTTGGGACGGACGCCGAGGCGTCCAGCCTTGACGAACCGACGGCTCGCGGCGGTGATCGTGGCGGGCTTGGCCTGGGCCGGCGCCGGCCATGCCGCGACGCCTGGGCAAACCCCGCAAGCAACGCTGCCGGCCTATTGTTCGGGCGTTGGTCCGCCGTCTGAAAACCTGCCTGGCGCCACGAGCTTCACCTACAGGACGATCGGCGATCGTCACCTTCGCATCCACATCTTCGCGCCAGCCGGCGGGGGCTCGAAACGGCCGGCCGTCCTGCTGTTCTTCGGCGGCGGGTTCCGCACGGGAGACGTCTCTTCCCAGGTCGACAACGCCCAGTTCCTCGCCGCGCACGGCTTTGTTGTCGCGGTGGCCGACTATCGCATCCTCTGCCGCGATGGCGTGACGGCGGTGACGGGCGTATCCGACGCCCAGGCGGCCCATGGGTGGTTGAGCCGCAACGCAGGTCGGCTGGGGATCGACGCCAAGCGCATCGCCCTAGGCGGTAGCTCGGCGGGTGGCCTGTTAGCGGCGACCACGACCCTGCGCGCCCCGGCCCGGGAGCGGCCCGTCGCGCTGGTGCTGATCAACCCGGTCCTGGCCTTGGACGTCGGGACCTGGGCCGGCGATCAGACGCCCGCCGAGGCGGCGGCCTATTCGGCCAGCGCCTTGCCGCTGGACAACCTGCCGCCGACCTTGATCCTTCATGGCTCCGCCGACGAGATCGTGCCGATCCAGTCTTCGGAGGGGTTCTGCGCCCGGGCCGAGGCGGCGGGGCGATCCTGCCGTCTGGTCGCCTATCCGGGACTGCATCACGGTTTCAACGACAGGAAGAAGGTCGTTCCCGCGCTTGGGATCGCGCCTTTCGACGACACCATGAGCAAGATCGCGGATTTCCTGTCGGCGCCTGGAAACGCCGGCGGCTAGGCTGCTAGCCAGAACAGACAACAGCAGCTCAGTGTGACGCTGGGAGCGGGGAGAAGACCATGTGGAATCGGCGGGAAATGATCGGGGCGACCACCGCGGCGGCGACCCTGGCGGCGGCGGGGAGGGGGCTGGCGGCCGACCCGGCGATCGAGACCGTCGTGGTCGACCTCAACGGCGACGCCGGACCCCTGCGCCATATCTGGTCCGAATGCGTGGGCTCCGACCGCGCGGGCCTGACGATGCGTGAGGAATGGCGCCGCGACGCCGCGCGGGCCCACAAGGAGGCGGGCGTCAAGCGCGTGCGCTTTCACGGGATCTTCGACGATGACCAGGTCGGGGTCGCCCCTAAGCGCGACTACATCAACAATGGCCAAGGCTTCAATTTCCAGAACGTCGACGCGATCTATGACGGCCTGATGGATCTGGGGCTGCGTCCGTTCGTCGAGCTGTCGTTCATGCCTGGTCGGCTGAGCGCCGGAACCCAGGCGTTCGGAACCTATCACGGCAACACCAACCCGCCGGCCGTCATGGCCGACTGGCAGGACCTGATCGACAAGTTCGCCCGCCACCTGATCACCCGCTACGGCGCGGCCGAGGTGCGCCAGTGGTATTTCGAGGTGTGGAATGAGCCGGACCTGTCGCCGTTCTGGTCGGGGACCCAGGCGCAGTATTTCGAGCTCTACAAGGCCACGAGCACGGCGCTGAAGGCCGTCGATCCGGCGCTGAAGGTCGGCGGGCCCAGCACCTCGCGCGTGCAATGGATCCCGCAGTTCCTGGCCTATTGCGCCGAGAACGGCGCGCCGGTGGATTTCGTCTCCACCCACGTCTATGCGGGCGACGACCAGAAGAAGCTCTTCGGCCAGAAGGGCCTCTATACGCAGAACCAGGTCGTGCCCGCGGCCATGAAGATGGCGCGCGAGCAACTGGCGGCCAGCCCGTTCAAGACCGCCGAGCTGTGGCTGAGCGAATGGTCGTCCGACAGTCCGGCGATGATCGCCCACATCGTCGAGGGCTGCCTGCCCTATTGCGACGGCATGTCCTACTGGCAGGTCAGCAAGTTCGAGGAGATCCTGATCCCGAACTTCGTCCTCAAGGAAGGGGACAACAGCTGGGGCCTGATGTCGCCGCGCAACATCGCGCGGCCCGCCTTCAACACGTTCAAGCTGCTCAATCGCCTCGGCGAACGGCGACTGAAGGCGCAAGGCCCGGTGCTGGCCTCGCGCCGGACGGGCGGCGGCTGCGCGATCATGGTGTGGAACCTGGCCGACGTTCCCCAGCCGTCGGGCATCCCGGGGGCCAGCAGCGACCGCAAGGTGACCGGCGAGGCCAGGCGCTATCATCTGACCCTGACCGGCGCGCGTCCGGGCCAGGAGGTCAAGATCAGCTATGTCGACCAGGCGCGCGGATCGCCCTTTCCCGCCTGGCGGACGATGGGCTCGCCGGTCTATCCGAGCCGCGAACAGCTGGCCGTCCTGCGCGCCGCCGCGGAATTGCCCGCGCCGATCCGGATGAAATTGGGCCAAGCGCGCGAACTCATGATCGACCTGCCGCCGGAGGGCGTGGCTCTGATCGAACTGGCTTAGACTTCACGGGAAACCCTCGCGGCGATCGCGCCGCGAGGGCGTCTCAGATCTGGATGCAGATCTTGCCGAAATGTTCGCCGGCCATCAGCCGGGACAAGCCCGCGCCCAGCTGATCGAGCGGAAAGCAGCTGTCGATCACGGGCTTGATGCCGTGCGCCTCGACGGCCCGCACCAGGTCGATCTGGTCGCGCCGGCTGCCCACGGTCACCGCCTGGAGGCGCAGGCGCTTGGCCTGGACGATGGCGAACGGCATGGTGTCGATATCGAAGCCGCCGACCGCGCCGATGATGGCGACATGGCCGCCGGTGCGCGCGGCGATGAACGATTGCCCGATGGAGTGGGGCCCGCCCACCTCGATCACGTGCTCGACCCCGCGACCGCCGGTGAGGGCTAGAGCCGCTTCGCCCCAGTTTTCCGTCTGGCGGCGGTTGATCAGGTGGTCGGCGCCGAGGGCCGAGAGCCGCTCCAGCTTGTCGGCGCTGGAGGAGATGGCGATGACCGTGGCGCCGGCGGCCTTGGCCAGCTGCAGGGCGAACAGCGAAACCCCGCCCGTGCCTTGGATCAGCACATGCTCGCCCGGCTTGACCGCGCCGTCGGCGACCACCGCGCGCCACGCGGTGACGCCGGCGCAGGGAAGGGTGGCGGCCTCGACGGCGCTGAGGCCCCGGGGCGCGCGCGTGAAATGGCTCGTCGGCCGGGTGAGGCTCTCGCAGGCCAGGCCGTCGGCGGGACCGCCGGGACTGTTGTCGAGGTCCGCCCGGTCGATGTGGCCGTCCATCCACTTGGGGTGGAAGACGCTGATCACCGCGTCGCCCGGCTGGAAGTCGATTACCCCGGCTCCGACCTCGACGACGGCGCCCGCGCCGTCCGACAGCGGGACCAGGCCGTCGCGGGCGGGAAAGACGCCGCTGGCGATCAGGCCGTCGCGGTAGTTGAGGCTGGCGGCCTGGACCTGGACGCGGATTTCGCCCGGTCCTGGCGCGACGGCCTCGCAGACGCCGTATTCCAGGGCCTCGAGGCGCGCGGGCTGGCGCACGCGCATGGCGCGGAGGGCGACGGTCAAGTCGCCGACGCCAGGCTTTGGTCAAGCGCGCGGGCCGCCAGCTGGCGAAGATCCGCGGTCTTGACCTTGGCGCTGCCGGTCAGCTGCAGATCGCCCTCGGAAAAGAACAGAACCCGGCGCGGGGTCTTGTAGCTGGCCAGCTTCGCGCGGGCGAAATCACGCACCATGGTCTCGTTCAGGCTGGCGCCGTCCTGGGGCACGATGCAGGTGACGACCATCTCGCCGAGACTGTCGTGAGGCACGCCGACGGTCTGGCAGAGCTTCACGCCCGGGCAGTCGACGATGACGCTGTCGATCTCGACGGGCGAGACGTTGGCGCCGCCCGTCTTGATGATGTCGTTGAGCCGGCCTTCCCAGAACAGGCGTCCGGATTCGTCCACATAGCCGCCGTCGCCGGTGCGGAAATAGCCGTCCGCGTCCAGGGTCTCGGCGAGCGGGGTCCCCAGATAGCCGAGCATCAGGGTCGGGCCCTTGATGGCGACCTCGCCCCGCACGCCGAGCGGGGTCGACGCGCCGGTGAGGGGATCGACGATCTTCAGGACATTGCCGGGCAGAGGCAGGCCATGGCTGTCGCCGGCCGTGGCGCGAGAGGTGTTGGCCGGGAAGCCTGTGCTCAGGGTGAAGGTCTCGGTGCTGCCGTAGCAGTGGCGCGGCTCGACCCAGGTGGTGGTGATGCTGGGATGGCGGGAGATAGGCGAGTCGATGTCGATGTGGACAAGCGCCGACAGGTCGGCCGAGGCCCAATTGGCGGCCTCTTCCAATTGCGCCCACTGATGAGGCCAGGCGAACAGGAAGCTCACCTTCTCGGCGGCCATCATGTCCAGCGCCTCCTCGGGCTGGAAGGTCGATTGCAACACCAAGGACCCGCCCGCCGCCAGGGCCGCGCCCAGCACCATGGCGAAATTGCCCGACCAGAAGAAGCCGTTCGCCGTCCAGGCGCGCACGCCGTCGTCCAGACCCTGTTGACGCCGCATGCGCCACATCTGGATCGAGACGCCGCGATGGGCGCTGAGGATGCCCTTGGGCTTGCTGGTCGAACCCGAGGAGAAGAACAGCACGCCCGGGTCGGCCGGCTGAACGGCGGCGGCGCGCGCCTCGACCTGCGCCGCGCCGACCGCTTCGCCGCGCTTGATGAACGTATCCCAGGGTTCGATCGCGCCGAGCCCGTCGCCGTCCACCACGGCGATCCACCGCAGGAACGGAAACCTCAAGGAGGCCAGGCGACCGGGCTCGGTCCGCCCGATCGCCGGCTCCAGTTCGCCCAGGATCCTGGCGAAGTCCTTCTTGAGCACCTGCCGTTCCATCAGCAGCACCGAACAGGCGCTGGCGGCGACGAGATGGTCCAGTTCGTCGGCCGTGGAGAACGTGCTGAGCGGCGCGGCCACGCCGCCGGCCAGGGCCGTCCCGAACACCGCGGCGAGGAATTCCGCGCGATTGGTCATCAGCACGCCGACCCGCTCGCCCTTGCCCAGGCCGCAGGCGACCAGGGCGCGCGCCACGTCGAGCGAGTGTTTCCACAGGTCGCGATAGGACCACCGCTCGATTGCGCCGTCCGCGCGACGCTGCACCAGCGCCTCCCGTTCGGCATGGCGCTCGGTCACCTCGCGCAGAAAGCCGGGCAGCGTCAGCGCGCCAAGTCCGGGCTCGTCCGAGGGGGGCGGGCCGTGGACGATCGAGACCGACGGATCCGGGACGAACTGGTGATCGCTCATCGGCTTGCTCCGCCTCAGTACGGCAGCTCGACCTCGTTGAGCGAGGTGACGATCGTCTTGCCGTCCTGGTCGGTCATGCGGACCTTGATCTGCACCAGCGGCACGCCCCATTCGGAGCGCTCGATCTTGGCCACGACCTCGCCGTCGATATAGGTGACGTCGCCCTCGAAGGCGGGGCTGCGGAACTCCGACTTGGCATGGCGCACCAGGCCGTCGTGACCGGCCCACATGGCCAGGTAGTCGGTGTTCCAGGCGGCCATGGTCGCGCCGTAGCCATAGGCGCGGGCCATGCCGATCTCGCTGGCCCGGCCGTCGTCGATGTGGCCGCGCGAGGGACCGACGTAGAGGCCGTCGCGCAGGCGCGGATCGATCATCGCGCCCTCCTCGTCGAAGCTGAACCCTTCGATCCAGCCCATGTCCTGGCAGACCCACGGATCTTCGACGCCCTCCGGCGCGGTCCAGTAGAAGCTGCCCCAGATGTTGAAGATGAAGGCGCGATATTCGGTCGTGAAGCTGGCGATCGAGTGCGGGCCGATCACCCGGCGCGGCAGCTTGTCGCCGACCTTGACCTCTTCGAAGTGCGGCGACTTGCCCTCGCGGTTGGACATGAACCAGTCGCGGCGCAGCTTCTCGACTTCAAGCAGTTCGGCCTGGGTCCACTTCTTGGCCACGCCTGAAGAGGCGGCGTAGACGCCGCGCTTCTCGGCCTCCTTGGCCAGGTAGCGGATCACGGTCGGGCACGAGCGGGCGATCAGGTCGCCGCGCTGGTTGCGGTGAATGGTGTCGCCGCGCTGGAACACCGTCGGGCCGGCGAACTTGGTCTCGGCCACCTTGTAGTCGGTGAAGATCCGCTCATGGAACATCTGATCGCCGGGGCGGATGTGGGTGCCGTACCACCACCACTCCTCGCCGCCGAAGATCATGTGCTGGCCTTCGATGCGTCCGACGCAGGCCTGGTTGTTGCCGTGGCCGTAGTCCAGGGCCACCGCCATCGACTGCGGGGCGATGATGTCGCCGAACTTGGTCTGGCTGGCGAAGCGCTGGTCCCAGTGCAGCGGATTGACGTAGTCCAGCGCCATCACCCAGCGGCGGATGTCGGTCTTGTTGCAGGGCTCCCACAACTGGCCGCCGCCGACCTTCTGGCCCAGGCGCGCCTCAAGTTCGCTGAGGTCGAGTTGAACTGTTTCCGAATCCGCCACTGCCGGCTCCCTCATGATTTGGGTCTGGCGCGCCTTCGGGAACACTGAACGTCAGCTCCCGAGCGGCGCGCGCCCTTGCCTCAGATGTGGGCCAGGAGGCGTCGTGCAGACTTGATGAATTTCGACAGGGCGCCGGATCATTGGGCAAGCGGGATTTTCTGCATCGTCGATCGCAGCTTGGTGGGCGAGGCCGAGAACCATCGGTTGCAGGTGCGGGTCATCACGGCCTGTTCGGCGAAGCCCAGGCGCTGGGAAATCCGGCCGAACTCCAGATCGGTGGCCTGCAGATAGTAGATCATCAGGTCGCGGCGGACCTCGTCCTTGATCTTCTGGAAAGACGTGCCCTCGGCCTTCAGCCGCCGCAGCAGGGTCTGGGGGTGGAGCTGGAGTTCGGCGGCCACGCGCTCGGCGCGGCAAAGCGTCGTGCCGAGAAATTGCATGATCACGCTGCGCGCCTGAGCGTGGGCCGGCGCGCGACTGCGGCTGAACTTGGCGTCGACGAAGGCGGTGGCCGCCGCATAGACGTTGGCGTCGCGGGTGGCGATCGGCGCGGCCAGGTCCTGTTCCGAATAGACCAGCCCGTCCACCTGCTGACCAAATAGGACCTCGCATCCGAAATTGCGTCGATAGGTCTTGGGCGGTGAGATCGGCTGGTGACGGAAGAAGATCTTGCGGGCTCGGGCGCCGCCGCCGGTGATCTCGTGGGTGGAAAGGTGGCCCACCAGCAGGAGGTGCTCCATCGCCTGGCTCCGGAGCGGGGCGTTGTCCAGCAGGACGTCGTGACCCACGAACACGGCGGCGTGTTCCGGCCAGCGCCGCAACCAAATCCGCGCCGCCAGGCTGTGCGCCGCGCTATGACCGATCACGTAGTCCAGTGCTTCGCCATAGGTCTTGGAGCTCATCATCACAGCCCCCAACGGACCGTACACCCGGCCGCCCTGCAGGGTGGCCAGGCGCATGCCGAAATCCGGACAGTCCAATTCCAACGCCGCGACCTCGAGCAGGTCGAGCACTTGCCGATAGGTCAGCGTTTCGGTGGGGAGCGCGTGATCGCCGACGGCCATTCCGACCTTGGCCATCAGCCGTTCGGGAGCGCCGCCGAGCGTCCTGACCAGGTCGGGAAAGAACCGCAGCATCCTGGCGTGGACGACGTCGAACACCAGCCCGTTATCGGCCGCCGGCGTCGGCGAAAGGGTCTGAGCCACACGATCCTCCCTGACAATCGTCCCGCGGCCGCCCTTGTCTTGCCGGACGCCTCCTGCCGACCAGCCCATCGCATCTGTCGGAATTAATCAAGCGATGCGCAGGGCCGACCTCTAGTGATGGGCGTGGGAAGGGCTTTCCGGCGCCGCGTCCTGGGAAGGCAAAACCGCGTGGCGCGCCAGACTTGAAAGCCGCATCGCCAAGGCGATATCGGGCGATGGCGGGTTCGCCTCGGCCTGGTCTTCCCTGGAGCGCGCCCCGGCCATCGCCAGCGGCGAAACGCAAACCGCGTCGGTGTCGAAATTCGTCAAGCTGGGCCAAAAAACTCAGAGTATTTCAAGCTCATTCGATTTGTCCCCGTGGTTCGATGAAGTCTCCGAGGGTTCTGTCCTCTCCTCTCTCGGCGATCGACACGTGGGACCTTTTCTTCGGCCGTCGCAGGTGTTGATCGTCCCCCGCGACGGCCGCTCCGCGCCTCCGCTCGAATCCATCGCCGGGCCGATTTGAGGCGGCGGGCGGTTAGCCTAAGTGATGCCTGCGCGCATCACTTGGCGCGCTTGCTGGTCGATGCGCTGCGGTTGTCGAAATCCGTCAAGCGACGCTGGGGAAACCGGGCGTAAGCATGAGGTAATGACCGAAGATTCATGGATCTTCGGCAGATTTAGGGAGTGAACGATGGCGAACGCCGTTGATCTCGATGCGTATATCGACCGCGAACAGATCCGCGATTGCATCGCCCGTCTGGCTCGGGGCGAGGATCGTCGCGACCCCGATCTGATCCGTGCGTCCTACTGGCCCGACTCCACCACCGACTATGGCATGTGGTCTGGCGACTTCGCCGCCTACCTGGCCTGGGTGGTCCCCGGCGCCGACGCCATCAAGGTGACCCAGCACGTGCTGGGCCAGAGCGTTGTGGACCTGGACGGCGACGTGGCCCGGGTCGAGACGCACGTAAACTCCTACCATAGGGTCGACATGGGCGCGGGCGATCGCGACACCCTGATCGGCGGCCGCTATCTGGACCGGATGGAGAAGCGCGACGGCCAATGGCGCATCGCCCAGCGCACCATGCTCTATGACTGGTATCAGGACTTCGGCGCCGCGATCGACTGGTCGCAAGGCGTGATGGGCATGCCCTTCAGCGGTCCCCACTACACCGGCCGCACGCTCGGTGATTTCAGCGAGACCTTCTTCGGCCGTCAGCGGCCGGCCGACGCCAAGGCCGGGGGCGCCTGAACATGACCGGCGGGCTCGCGGGCAAGGTGGCCGTGGTGACCGGCGCCAGTCGCGGCATTGGCCGGGGCGTGGCCCTGGCGCTCGCCGAGCAGGGCGCCACCGTCTATGTCACCGGCCGTACGGTTACGCCCGGCGCCGCGCCGCTTCCCGGCACGGTCGGCCAGACCGCCGCCGAGGTCGACGCGCGCGGCGGCAAGGGCGTCGCCGTCCAGGTCGATCACGCCGACGACGCCCAGGTGGCGGCCCTGTTCGATCAGGTCCAGCGCGAACAGGGACGTCTGGACCTGCTGGTGAACAACGCCATCGCCATCCCCGCCTCGATGACCGAACGCGTGAGCTTTTGGGAAAAGCCCCTGGCCAACTGGGAGATGATCGACGTCGGCCTGCGCTCCAATTTCACGGCCGCCTGGCACGCGGCCAAGATCATGGTCCCGCAGGGGTCCGGCCTGATCGTGGCTCTGTCGGGCTATGTCGGCGTCACCTACACCTACGACGTGATATTCGGGACCTGCAAGGCGGCGACCGACCGGATGGCCCGCGACATGGCCATCGAGCTGAAACCCCACAACGTGGCCTCGCTGTCCTTGTGGCAGGGCTTCACCTACACCGAGCGCGCCCAGGAGAACCTCAAGTCGGTTCCCGGCATGGCCTCGCAGCTCAACAGCGCCGTCGGCAGTTCCGTGGAATTCCCCGGCCGAGTGATCGCCGCCCTGGCCGCCGATCGCGACATCCTCAAGCGCACCGGCGGCACCTTCATCAACGCCGAGCTGGCGCAGGAATACGGCGTCACGGACGTCGACGGCCGCGCGATCCCGTCACTGCGCGCCGAACGCGGCGCGCCGATCTGGGCGGCTGTCTAGGAGATGGAAGATCGCATGACCGAATGCAGGTTCGACGGCCGCGTGGCGGTGATCACCGGGGCGGGACGGGGGCTCGGCCGCGAATACGCGCTGCTGTTGGCCGCCCGGGGCGCCAAGATCGTCGTCAACGATCCGGGCGCGGCCATCAAGGGCGACGGCGTCGACGCCGGACCCGCCCAGCAGGTGGTTGACGAGATCAAGGCCGCCGGCGGCGAGGCCGTCGCCTGCCTGGAATCGGTGGCGACTGCTGAAGGCGGCCAGGCGATCATCCAGGCCGCCCTCGACGCTTACGGGCGCCTGGACATCCTGATCCACAACGCCGGCAACGTCCGCTACGGCTCGTTGGACGAGATGAGCCACGAGGATTTCAAGGCCGTCGTCGACGTCCACCTGATGGGCGCCTTCAACGTGGTCCGCCCGGCGTTCCCGATCATGGCCAAGGCCGGCTACGGCCGCGTGGTTCTGACCTCGTCGATCGGCGGTCTCTACAGCATCGCCAACGGCGCCAACTACGCGGTCTCCAAATCCGGCGTGATCGGCCTCAACAACATGGTCGCGCTGGAAGGCGCGGACCGGGGCGTCAAATCCAACATCATCATCCCCGGCGCGGTGACCCGCATGGCCGAGGGGCTGGACACGTCGCAATACCCGCCGATGGGGCCGGAGATGGTCGCACCGGTGGTGGGCTGGCTGGCCCATGAGACCTGCTCGGTCACCGGCGAGATGCTGATCTCGGTGGCCGGCCGGGTCGCCAAGGCCTTCGTCACCGAGACCGTTGGGGTTTATCGCCCGTCGTGGTCCATCGAGGACGTGGCCCAAGACATCGACGCCATTCGCGACGCCAGCGAGCAGTGGGTGTTTCCACCCGTGCCGTCCGGTTTCGTGGATCACCTCCAGCGCAGCTTCGAAATGGCCAACAAGGGCTGAGGCGCAACGGAAATCAGTTTCTGTCCGCGCCTTTGGGGGGCTGGACAGCGGAAAGAACGCCCGGAAATCAAGGCCTTGCACAAGCAAAGTCGACCGGGCCAACAGGGGAGAGCGGTTATGCGTAGTCTGTCGAACAAGGCCTTGCGAGGCGTGAGTGTATTGGCGCTGATGGCGTCGCTGGCGCCGGCGTCGGCCATGGCCCAGACCGCGGCCAAGCCCGCCGCCGAGGAAGCCACCAGCATGACCGAAATCATCGTGACGGCCCGTCGTCGCGATGAAAGCGTCCAGGACGTCCCGGCCGTCGTCAACGCGGTCACCGCCGAGGCCCTGCAGAAGACCAATATCCGCAACTTCACCGAAGTGCAGAGCCTGGTCCCCGGCCTGACCCTGACCACGGCGGCCAACGGCACCGGCGGCAACGCCCAGATGCGCGGCGTCAACTTCGACATCAACGCCAGCGGCAACAACCCGACCGTCGAATTCTACCTGAACGACGCGCCGATCACGGCCGGCGTCGTGCTGCAGCAGATGTACGACGTGGGCCAGATCGAAGTGCTGCGCGGCCCGCAAGGCACGCTGCGCGGCCGCGCCTCGCCGTCGGGCTCGATCACTATCGCCACCAAGAAGCCCGATCTCTATCGCGAGGGCGGCTATTTGGCCTCGACCTTCAACGACATCGGCACCGTCAACGTCAACGGCGCGGCCAACATCCCGGTCGTCGAAGGGATCTTGGCGATCCGTGTCGCCGGCCTCTACAACGACGACGACGGCAACCAGGTCCGTTCGATCGACACCACCCAGGAAAAGCGCAAGGCCTATAGCCGCAGCGAAAGCGGCCGTGTCAGCGCCCTGGCCACCCCCGTCGACTGGCTGCGCCTGGAAGGCTCCTATCAGAGCCTGGTCACCAATTCCCGCAGCCACTCGCAGGTCGAGTCGTTCAGCGTCGTCAATCCGACCGCGCCGGCCAGTCCGACCCTGATCAAGGCCGACGACCAAGAGGGCTTCCAGGCCACGCCGCGAACCGTCCACCAGGGCTACGACATCTACAACTGGCGCTCGGAAATCACGCTGCTGGGTCAACAGCTGATCTATCAAGGCCAACACTACACCCAGTTCATCACGTCCTCGGTGAGCCAAGACTCGGCCAACCTGTGGCCCGCGTCGCGGATCACGCAGAACACGGAGTCGCACATCAAGTCGACGTCGCAGGAAATCCGGTTGCAGAACCAGGAACGCGTCCTCGACATGTTCGACTACGTGGTCGGCTATTTCGACAACAAGAACAACACGCCCACGACGCTGAACCGCCCGACGGTAGTGGCCCTGCCGGCGTTCCTCGGTCGCGGAATCCAGGCGACCGTGCAAACCCCGCTCGGCCGGTTCGGCAACTCGCGTGAAAAGTCGATCTACGGCAACGTGACCGCCCACTTCGGCGACAACACGCAGGTGTCGGGCGGCCTTCGTCACATCGACTACCAGGACGTCGGCCAGCTGTTCGTCAATGGCTCTCTGCTGTCGCAGGACACCCACGCCGACAAGAAATGGGTCTACACCGCCTCGGCCCAGCACTCGTTCTCGCGCGACTTCATGGTCTATGTGAGCACCGGCTCGTCCTATCGTCCGGGCATCACCGCGGTGGGCGATTTCAACGTCGCGCCGTCGGCGCTGGAGAAGTCATTCGTCAACCTGCCGTCGGAATCGTCCAAGTCGTACGAGGGCGGTTTCAAGAGCACGCTGCTTGACCAGAAGATGCGGCTGAACGTCAGTGTCTTCCACCAGAAGTTCACCAACTATCCGTACCGCACGCCCGGCAACGGCGTCTATTACATCAACAGCACCCCGGACGGCGCTGGGGGCACGCTCCAGCAGGTGGCGCAGTTCAACTTCGTCGCGGCCGTGCCTGTGGAAGTCAACGGCGTGGAAGGCGACCTCGCTTACGACCTGACGCCCAACTGGAACGTCAGCGCCGTGGCGGCCTATGCGATGGGCAAGATCAAGAACGGCACCGTTCCGTGCACGGATCTGAACAAGGACGGCAAGCCGGACGTCATCACCAGCGCGCCGAGCCTGGCGCAGATGCAAGCTGCGACGGGGACCAACAACGTCTCCGCCTGTAAGCTGAGCCAGCGTTCGTCCTTCCAGCCGCCGTTCAGCACGACGCTGCAGTCCGAATACAGCCAGCCGGTCGGAACCTTCGACGGTTTCGTCCGCGGGCTCGTCAACTTCAATGGCAAGTCGCAAGGCGATCCCAACAACGCCTTCGACGACGTCAAGGCCTACGCCCTGTTCAACCTCTATGCCGGCGTACGCGCGCCTGACCGGGGTTGGGAGATCACCCTCTACGCCAAGAACCTGTTCGACACGACGAAGGTCCTGACCCGCTCGGATCCGCTGTCGACGTCCTATCAGGAACTGCAGCCGCCGACCTTCCGTACCCCCGCCGCGACCACGGTCACGAGCACCTATACGGAAATCACCACGACGCCGCCGCGCGAGTTCGGCGTCAACCTGCGCGTGGCCCTGGGTTCGCGTTAAGACAGGCTCAGCGCCCGCCACGCGGGCGTGACGCTTCAGGCAGCGGATGGCGAAAGCCATCCGCTGTTCTGCTTTTAGGCGCCGCTTCAGTGGGATGAGGCGGCCGGCGATGACGACGTCGTGCGCAACACGGTCACCGGCCCCAGCAGACCCGAGGGACGTAGGGGCGCCTTGGCCAGATAGGTCGGGGTCGAGGTATAGGCGATCCTGGTCGCCCCCGGCTGGGCGTCGCCGATCAGGCGATTGACCCACAGATTGGCGACACGGATCTCCACGTCGTTCTGTCCAGGCCGCGCGGCCGATCCCAGGGACACCCGGTAGGGCGTATGCCAGGCCGTTCCCACGCGCTTGCCGTTCAGCCAGACCTCGGCGACGTCACCGATCGCGCCCAGGTCAAGTGACAGGTCCTGGCCCTTGCCGACGGCCTTGGGCAGGGTGAAGGACTGCCGATAGGCGGCTACGCCCGAGAAGTACTTCACGCCCGGATCGGCGTTTTCGCTGAGCGAGGCGAGTTTCTCCAGGCGGATCGAGGCCGGGGCGCCGCGCCCTTCCTGCAGGGCGACAGTCCAGGGACCGTCAAGCGTGGTCACCGTCGTCGTGGTCGACGCCGCCACCGTCAGGGCGGGCGCGGTCGCCGGCTCGCGGAAGACCACGAAGACGGACTCCTCGGGTCCCATGTCCAGCGGCACGACGGTCTGGTCGCCTTCGATCCGATAGGAGGCCGGCGCGAACGTCCCGGTGTCGGCGCGCCAGATCTCCGGCGCCTTGCCCGTCACCCTGAACCGCGCCTCGACCCGTTCGGCTTCAAACTGGCGATTGTCGACGAAGTAGGCGTCGCCATCGGGCAGCTTGCGGTGCGCGAACAGCAATTCGGGATCGGCCTTGGCGTCGGCGGACGCCGAGGCGTAGGTGAAGTCCGGCGCCAGCCGCAAGGTCTGCAGGGCCGTTTCGATGGGCTGTCCTGAGATCACTTGGCCCTTGCCGAACTTGGTGATCGCCGTGCCGCCCCACAGCTTGGCCTTCAGGGCGGCGTATTCGGCGACGTCGTCGCCCAGGCTGGGCGAGCCTTCGGGCGCCTCGCCCACCACGGTGGCGCCGTTCTCGACCAGCTGGGCGATCCGCCGCAGCAGGGGCAGGGTCATCCTGCGGCTGGACCCGCCCAGATAGAGGACGCGATAGCGCGCGCCGCTCGGCGCCGTCAGGTCCGTCCCGTCGACCGACAATAGACGGTTCAGGGCGTCGACATTGACGAAATCATAGGCGTAGCGACGGGGCGCGTCGGCGACGGGCGCATCGCCGTAGAGCGCGGTCAGGGGCGCTTCCTCGCCATAGAAGTAGGCGACGTCGGCGACGTTGCGGCCTTGCTGGAGCATGAAGGACGTCCGCGCGATGTAGTCGATCCACGGTCGGGCCATGCCCGCCCAGGTCTCGTGGCGGGTGAAGTACTGGCCGAAGGGGCCCAGAGACAGGCCCGGCTGCTTGTCGTCCACCGGCTGGTGGGGCGAGGTGTGGATGACCGGTCGATTGATTCCGGTGGCGAATTCCTGGTCGATGATCTGACGCAGGTCGGCCGGCGCGCTGGCCCAGGGCATCAGGATCGAGGTCAGGGATTCGGCCGCGGCGATGTTCTGGCCATAGAGGTGAGCGACCGAGGCCGCGCCCTTCATGTCGGCCAGGAAGTTGGCGCGGGGAGGGACCCCGCGCGGCACGGTCCACATCGCCGCCATCGGAAAGTCGGCGTGGCTGCGCATGAGCATGTCGTCGCCCAGCGACGGCCGCCCGTTCTCCAGGGCCTCGCCATAGAGCTTCAGCCCATGTTCGTGGGCGACGTCGGCGACGGTCGCGTAGTGGGCCGAGGCGTGGAGATCGGCGATCGTGCGCCGGAAATCGTAGAGGAAGGCGTCGGACTGGGTCCGCGATCCGACGATCGCGCCGGTCAGGGTCGGCAGCCACGGGGTCGGGTCGTAGCCGCGCAGGCGCTTGAAATCGGCGATCATCTCGCCCGTCCAGTTGAACGGTCCCACCTCCGTGGAGTCGGTGACCATGGTCTGGACGCCCCGTGCACCGAGCAGGCCGGGTCCGGCGGCCTCGCCGTAGGACGCCAGATAGGTTTCCAGATAGCGGCGCACGGCCGCCGGATCCAGCTTGTCGACCTCCAGTCCGGTGGCCTCCGGCGTGGCGGGGTGGTTGGTCTTGCCGATCAGCGACCAGCCCAGGCGGACGATGCGCCACTGGCCCTTGGGCGGGGACCAGTCCAGGCTTCCGTCGGGCTTCAGGCGCGAGGTCAGGTCGACGACGTCGGCGGGCGCGACGCCGGCCAGGTCAGGCCCCGTATCGGCGTCGAGCGCATAGTAGTTCGGCGTGGTCGCGTAGCCGGCCTTGGCCTCGAACTGGTTGATCCGGGCTTCGCCGGATAGGTGAAGCTCGGCGATCGGCAGGCCGTGCGGACCCGCGCCCAGCAGGGCCATGATCGGGCTGACGTCGACGCCGCTGGCGATCCCGAAGCCCGAGCTCAGCCCGCCCTTGGCCGACGCCGCCAGCACCAGGCGAAAATGCTGGGCCGTGACGGGCGCGAAGCTGATCGTGGAGGGCGCGGAGGTCAGGGTGAAGGTCGCGACCTTGCGCCAGTCGACGCCGTCCTCGCTGACCTCCAGCCGGGGCTCCAGCCCCGCGCGCGCCGCCGAGGCTTCCGACCCGGGCGCGAACAGCGTGGCGGACCGGATCGTCTGCGGCGCGTCGAAGTCCAGCAGCAGGGTGGTGGGCTTGCTGGCCGATCCGCGGGGCGCGGCCACCACGCTGGCCAAGCTGTCGTCGGTCAAGGCGGTGGGATCCAGCGGCCTGCCGTTCGCCAGGGTGATGCGGGGCGTGGGCGTTCGATCGACCTGGTCGACGCGATAGGCCAGGACGCGAACGTCTCGATACAGGCGGGGCGAGGTCGGCTGAGCGTCCTCGGCGCCAACCGGCAGGTCGCCATAGGGGCCTGTCACGTCTGGGGGCGCGGGCAGGCGCAGCGACAGGGGCTTGCCGCCGGTCGCCAGGATTTGGCTCCAGACCAGCTTCTTCATGCCGTCCTCGGGCTTGACCCACGGCCCGCCCGTCTCGGACCAGCCGGCCGACGAAGCGATCGCCAGTTCCAGCCCAAGGGCGTCGGCGGTCTGGGCGGCGTAGCCGAACGCCGCCTTCCACTCCGGCGTCATATAGACCAGGCGCTTGTCGACAATCTGGGGCGTGGCCTGGTTGGCGTCGAAGGCCTGGGCGCCGCCAAGACCTGCGGCCTTCATCCAGCGTAGGTCCTTGCCGATCCCGTCCTGGGTGATGTTGCCGTTCATCCAGTGCCACCAGACCCTGGGCCGGGCGCTGGCGGGCGGATCCTGAAAGCCGGCCCTGAGACCGTCGGTGGCGGGAGCCGCTGTCTGGGCCAGGAGCGGCGCGGGGACGAGCATGGAGGTCGCCATCAGGACGACGAGCGCTCCCGGCCGGACCGGTGGCCGTGGCTTGGGGCTTGAGGTCATGATCTGGTTCTCTCTCCACCGGGCGGTGCGTCCGGCCTTGCTGGCGAATGACTCGTCCGCGCCTGTTCGACGGCGGCGCTATCCCGGCCTCGGGCTAGTCGAACTCGTCCAGGCTCCACTGGTCGCGCCAGGCGATCACGGGACGGTCCTTGTCGAACGTCAGGGGCAGCCAGACATAGCGGGCCTGGGAAGTGTCGACCTTGCCCGTCACCAGGCTCATCGCTTGGACCTCGGCCGGCGTCAGCGTCTGGCGAGGATCGGCGGTGGCCTTGCCGAGCGCCCGGCGCAGCACGGTCGAGGTCTCGCCGCTGGCGAAGGCCGGACTCGTTTGCGGGCCCATCCACTGGTCGGCCAGGGCGATATAGAGGTCCTTCTTGCCCGGATGCTTGAAGATGCTGCTGATCTGGGAATTGAAGGACGTGCGCGAGCGATCGGTCGGATGCAGGTCGCCCAGACCCTGGAAGGGGCCGTGGAACGTGTCGGCCACGGCGATTTCGGAAGGGTTGGGGAAGTAGCCGCTGGTGCCGGACGTGGCCAGATAGTGCTTTCCGCGCCGCCGGAAATAGGCCGGTCCCTCGCGGGTTCGCGGCGGCGCGAGGCCCGGGAAATGGGTCGAGTAGTAGCCGGTGACGTCGGTGTAGTCGTCGGTCAGGTCGGCGCAGATCAGCTCGCTGTGGACCCGCTCGAAATACATGTAGGCCTTGCCGTCGTCGGGGCTGACGCAGAGGTCGAAATCGCCCGCGTTCATGCCCAGGGGCTTGAGATCTCGCCGGACGATCCGATAGGGGCCGGTGATCTTGTCAGCGACCAGGACGGTGCGGGTCTGGGCGCCGGTGCGTTCCATCACCTTGATCCAGCAGACGAAGGTCTTGTCCCGCCGGTTGTAGAGGATGTGCGGGCGGTCGAGCATCACGCCCGTCGGGCTGAGCGGCGACTTGGGGTTGGTCTCGTCGGGTGGGATGATCAGACCCAGATCGTCCCAGTTGTAGAGGTCGGTGGAGCTGTAGCAGCGCACGCCCCAGGTCCAGACCTTGGTCTTGCCGGTGGTGAATTCCTTGTTCTCGCCGTACCAGTAGAAGGTTGAGCCGACCTGGATCAGCGAGCCGCCGTGCGCCTGGATTGGCTTGCCGGCGGTGTCCAGCCAGATCTGCCCGGGCCTGAACCGATCGAGGTGCGCGCCAGGCGCGACCTGGCCGGCGTCACGGGCCAGGCCGCGCGATCCGGCCGCCAGGGACAGGGCCGCTCCGCCGATCAGGGCGGTCCGTTTGGTCATGGCGGGCATGGGCTTCCTCTTTGGTACGATCACGTCTCAGGATGTCAGAGCCGGCGTCTAGACGTGGGCGCCGTTGGCGATCCACCAGGCCAGCAGGCCGGCCGCCGCGACCGCCGCGCCCAGACGCCACCAGGGCGCCTTGCGCAGGGTCTCGGCGCTTGCGGCCTGGACCTTTTCGAAGCCGGTGATCATCGCCCCGGTCAGGTTGCGTCGCCGCACGAGCAGGTAGAAGGCGATCGCCATCACATGCAGGACGACCAGGCCCTGGACCACATTGAAACTGATGGCGTGGATCCTGGCCGCCAGCCGGCCCTGGTCGAAATCGAAGAGATAGGACAGCGGGCCGGACTCGATCCCGTCGATATCGACGGAAAACAGGCCTGAAGCCACCTGAGCCAACAAGGCCAGCAGCAAGGCCATCACGCTGAGGCCGCCCAGCGGATTGTGGCCGATCGTGTGCGGCGCGCGACCCCGCAGATAGGACCAGATCGCGCGCGGGCCGCGTACGAACTGGCGGAACCGAGAGGTGCTGGCGCCGAACAGGCCCCACAGGAGGCGAAAGATCAGCAGGCCGCAGACCGTCAGGCCCGACAGCTGGTGCCAATCCATGTGATGGGTCTGCGCGCTCCACCAGGAAAAGCCGACCAGGGCCACCAGGGTCCAGTGGAACAGGCGCGTGGGCGCATCCCAGACAAATTGGCGAAAGCCGCTCTTGGCCATGGATCAGCTCTTGCCCGTCCAGTTGTCGCAGACATTGGTCGCCCCCACCGCGCCGCCGCTCAGCAACTGGCACTTGCCGCAAGCGCCGGCGCTGGGCGTGAAGAAGGTGCAGGCGCCACAGCGCTTCTTGGGATCGGGCGCGTCCAGCCTGAACCCCAAGGAGCGGCGCATGCTTCTTTGGCTGGCGGGCAGGGCGTCGAGATTGACGCAGGCGGCGGCGTCCTGGGCGCGGGCGGGCCGCTCCATGAACAGCAACGGCGAGGACAGGCCCAGCAACACCAGCAAGGCGCGTCGCGACCGGACGCGATCATCCCGATCGTTCATTGCGCCGGCGCTCCCAGCAGTTCCAGCCCATGATCGTCCGGATCCTTGATCCAGAGCACCGCCGGCGCGCGGCCGGCGGCGGGGCGGACGTCGCCGACGGCATAGCCGGCGGCCTTCAGGCGCGCGGCCACGCCGTCCAGGTCGGGGACGCGGATGACAAGCTTATCCAGCCCGCCCAGCGCGCCGGGGTTGGCCGCGCCGACGCCGGCCTCGTGGAGCAGGATGACCAGCGGACGCGGGGGCTGGGCGTCGGTGCAGAGAATGACCTCCGTTAGGGTCCCGTGCTGCAGGGTCGTGCAGGGCTTCAGGCCCAGGGCCGTGGCGTAGAACTTGGTCGAGCGATCCAGATCGGCGACCCGCCAGCCGGGCGCCACCAGAACCGCCTCGACCGCCGGCGGGGGAGACGCCGTCTGGGCCGAGGCCGCGATCGGCGCCAGCAGGAGGGCCGCCGTGGGGAATAGGGCGCGCCTCATGCCAGCAGCTCCGAGATCGGCTTGTTGGTCTCCAGGCTCTGGGCGCCCCAGCGGTCGACCGGCACGCCCATCACCTGCTGCAGGGTCAGGCCGACGCGCGACACGACCGTGCCGCCGCCGGCGATATGGACGCCGGTCTTGATGCGCCCGCCCGCACTGCCGGCGGTCATCATCGGGATGTTGTCGATGGTGTGCAGCTTGGCGAACTCGGTCTCGCTGTGAGCGAAGACCAGGGTGTTGTCGAGCAGGGTGCGGTCGCCCTCCTGCACGCCGTCCAGCGCGGCGACGAAATAGGCCCAGGCCTCCATGCACTTATCCACGAAGAAGGTGACCTCGGGCTGGTAGCCCAGCCGGTTGTCCAGCGGCTCCTCGTGGGTCAGCTGGTGGTGAGTGATCGTGCTGCCGATGCGGGTCAGCGACGAGGCGCCGTTGTTGAAGTTCATGTTGAAGACGCGGGTGTTGTCGCAGGCCATGGCCATGACCAGCAGGTCGGTCATGATCTTGTGGTTCTCCACCACGTTCTCGATCTCGGCGTTGACCTCGCGCTCGGCCGGCTTGCGCGGGATGCGGCAGCCCTCCATCGGCGCGGGCTTGGTCAGCTCGACGTCCAGCTGGCTTTCCAGCTGCCGCACCGAGGTGAAGTACTGGTCCAGTCGCGCCTTGTCGGACGCACCCAGCTTGGCCTCGAACGCCTTGCGCTGGTCGGTCACCGCCGACAGCACGCTGCGACGGGCCATGACATTGGGGTCGGGCGTGAAGTTGGCGCTGTTGGGGTCGCGGAAGCCCGGGCCGAACAGGCGGGTGTAGAGGGCGACCGGCGAAGTCTCGGCCGGATTGAGATTGCCCGCGCCGCGGCCGCTGAGGCTGTTGCGCGCGCCGCCCGTCGAGGCCAGTTCGAGCGACCGAAATCGGGTCTTGGTCCCGATCTGGTCGCCGATCAGCACGTCGAACGAGGCGCCGGGCAGGTTGCCTTCGCCGGTGGCCGCCCGGCCGGTGCGGATGCCGATCCCGCCGCTGGTGTGGGGCAGGTTCGGCGCGCCATCCAGCGGGATGTTGAAGTCGCTGAGGATGTTGATCTTGTGCTGGTAGGCCTTGATGGCCTGGAGCTCGACCTTCAGGTCGTAGTCGGCTCCGGTCTTGTCGGGGAACCAGCGGGTGGGATTGACCCCCAGGCCCCAGAACCAGGTTCCAAATCGCACCGGCATGGGCGCGCCGGTGGCGGCCATGGCCTGGCCGTTGCCGTCCAGGAAGATGTCGAGCAGGGGCAGGCTGACGGTCACCGCCGCCCCCTGCATCAGGCCCCGCAGGGCGGTGCGTCGATTGAGAATCATCGGGTCGCTCCTTGGATCGGGGATGGGATCGAGGATTGGGGGATCGAGGCCAGGGCCACCTTGCTCGGCGCGCCGAGCGGGGTGGAGGTCACCTGGTAGGTCTCCGGCAGGGTGGCGATGCGCAGCAGCAGGGCCGAGAAGCGGTAGCCGTCGGCTGAAAAGCCCTTCTCGACCTTGGCGACCATTTCGACCTGATCGTCGGTCGGCCGGCCGGTGGCGTATTCCAGGGCGCGGCTGGCGACACATTCAGTCGTGGCCGGATTGGCCGACAGCAGCATGCCCAGGCCCGAGGCGCCCATCAGGGCCGTGCCCTCGAAGGAACCCGAGCGGTCGATGTCGACGCCGTTCTCCTGGGCGCGATAGGCCCCGATGCCGTCGAAGCGCTCCAGCGGCAGGCCGATCGGGTCGGTGATCCGGTGGCACGACGAGCAGGACGGATCGTTGGCGTGGGCGTTGAGGCGCGCCCGGGCGGTGCGGAACTCCTTGTTGGACGTGTCCTGCACGACCGCGAAGTTGACGTTGCCCGGCGGATCGGGGACGGGCTGACACAGCAGGCGCTCACGGATGGCCCGGCCGCGCAGGGTGGGCGAGCTGCGGCCGCTGTGGGCGTAAAGCGCCAGGAACCCGGCCTGGCTGATCAGGCCGGCGCGATCGTCGTCCGGGGCGAGCTCGATCGCCTGCCAGCCGGTGCGCGAGGCGACGGGCACGTTGTAGATCGGTCCCAGGGCGCGATTAACGAAGGTGCGGCGCGTGGTGAAGACGTCGCGATAGTCGCCGTTGCGGGTCACCAGTTCGTCGACCAGCATCCGCAGCATCTGTTCGGGCAGGGCCTTGGCCACCTCGGCGTTGAAGCGCGGATAGACGATCGGATCCTTGGCGATGTCGTCGAACTTCTCGAACATCAGCATGTCTGAGAAGAAGGCCCGCACCCCGTCCTCCAGGCGCGGCGACTTGACCATGGTCGCGGCGATGGCCTGCATCTGGTCCGGATCGACCAGCTTGCCGCGCTCGGCCGCCGTCAGCAGCGCCTGGTTCGGCGTGGTGTTCCACAGCAGGAAGGACAGGCGCGCGGCGCGCGAATAATTGTCCAGGCGAAGCTGTCCGGGCCGGTCCGGATCAGGCTCGGCTGTCTCGACCACATAGAGGAAGTCGGGCGAGACGAGCATCGCGCCCAGCGCCAGCTCCAGCCCCTTGTCGAACGAGCCGGAGTCCTTCGCCGCCGCGCCGGCCATGCGCACGAATGCGCTCTGCTCGTCCGACGTCATCGGCCTTCGGAAGAGGTAGCGGCCGATCGGGGCGAGCGTGGCGCGCGCGCAGGTCTCGTCCGGTTGAGCCTCGTCCTTGGGCGCGCAGGGCACGAAGGCGGCGCGATGCGCCGGGTCGAAGACCTGGACGGCGATGGCGCGGGCCATGGCGTCGAACTGCTCCAGGCCCGCCGGGGAGATCGAGGCGCTGGTCGCCCCGGTGGCGATCAGCTGATGGGCCGGACGGACGATCGGCTCGAAGCGCCCGGCCACCTGGATGTCGGGCCCGAAGATGTCGGCGATGGCGTTGCGGTATTGCGCCTCGGTCAGGCGGCGCATGGCCACGATCTGCTGGCCGACCGGCGCAGTTGTCGATGCGCTGACGCTGGTGGCCGGAGGACCCTGGACGGGCATGCAGCCCCAGGTCAGCAGCGGGACCATCATGGCCAGGGCGGTCCGCAACCGGCGGGAAGGAGAGGTGCGGATCATCGTTGTTTGACTCCGAGGGCGACGACGGTCGAGGGAGCATGGTCGATGACGAAGGCGGGGACCGCGGCGACATCCAGCGCCAGCGACAGCGCGGTGCATTGGCCGGTCTTTGGATCACGCAGGCCGTCGGCCAGCTTGGTCAGGGTCGCGTACTGTTCGGCGCAGTCGATGCCGGCGGTCTCGGCCGCGCCCAGCCCACCCAGGATCGTCGACAGCATCAGGTTGCGCGGCGTCTGGTAGGCGCCCAGCAGGCCCTTGACCGAGCCGTCTGGCTGGAACCGCAGCTGCAGCCGGGCGCGCTTCAGGTCCCATTCGGACTGGGCGCCGCGCACGCCGCCCTGGCCCCAGGGACGCTTGAGCCGGATGTCGGCGGGCGTGGTGGTCAGCACCCCGTCGACGATCCTGCCGTGCAGGACGTTGCGCCAAGCGGGGTTGCGGTCGCTGAAGGTGAAGCTTGCGCCGGTGATGAAATGGCGCTGGCTGTCGAGGATCGGGCGATCGTCGGTCGAGCCGAGGATCACCTCCACGTCGTCGTCGTTGGTCGTGCTGTCCACGCCCCGCAGCAGCAGGATGACGCTGTGCTCGCCGGTGGCCAACAGGGCGTTGAAGCCGCGCACCGCGTCGCCCGCCGTGCCGTCGACGCCGCGATAATTGCGGGTGCAGCCCATGGCCCGATAGGCCTGGTTGTCGACGCCGGTCAGGCCCTCGGGGCTGGTGAACGTCTCGTGCGGGCAGGCGTCGGCGCCGCTGGCGTCGAGGTCCAGCCCCGGCGCGACCTTGCCCTGGATCGTCTTCTGGATCGGACGATCGAACAGTTCAGGGTTGGAGCACATATTGGTGTTGTTGGGGCCGGTGACGCTGGCCTTCCAGCGCTGGGTCAGCTCGGGCTCGTTGGCCTTGAGCAGCAGGCGCTCGCGCTCGGGGGCGGGCAGGGAGGCCAGGTAGTTTTCCTTGACCGTGCCGGCCAGGCCGTCCGGGCAGTCGTCCTTGCCCTGATAGACGGCGGGCGCGAAGGCGGTCAGCACGAAGCCCATCTCGCCCTTGGGCGGCGAAGGCGCCGAGGCGCCCAGAACCATCGCCGCGCCGCAGGCGGAAGCCAGCACGGCCACGGACGCGCAGGTTCGCCAGGCGCGGGAGGAGAGGGGGTTGGGCAGGCGTTTCATGTCGGCGTCGGGTCCGGGGTGATGTCGTTCTGGTCTGGCGGCGTGATCGGTTGTCATGGGCTCAGCACCTGGCCGCCGTTCGGCACGGCGGCGGGCTTGTCGCTGGGGCTGACGAACACGAGCTTGCCGCGCCAGGTCCAGCGCGCCCGGACGCCGTCGCGATCGACCCGCCAGTCGCCCAGATCACGCGCGGAAAGACCGGCCAGGAGGGGCGTCCAGTCCTCGCAGCCGGGTCCGCAGCCGGTCTTGCCGGCGGCGACGAACAGAGCATGGCGCTCGCTGTCGGCCAGCACATAGCGGCCGTTCGCGTAGAGGGGGGCGACGCCAGGGGGCGCGGTCAGGGACGGCGGCGGCGGAACGAAGGCGATCAGAGACCAGAGGTCCTCATAGCCGTCGCCCTTGATCTGGCCGGGCGCGCGATCGGCCGCGTAGGTGAAGACGGGGTTCTTGCGATAGGCCCATTGCGGCCCCCGGGCGCCGGTCACCACGCTCCAGTCGCCGACGGGCTTGGCGTCGGCCGGAGCGGAGACTTCGGTCCAGACCCTGGCGCAGGGGCCTACGCAATAGGGGTCCTGTCCGCCCGAGCGCGAGAAGGCGACGCGCTGGTTGAGCGCGTAGAGCGTCATGCCGCGCGCATCGACATAGTGGAAGTCGTCGCCGTGTCTGCGCACGCGAAAGGCCGGCGGGTAAGCTGGCGCGGAAAGCTGGCCAGGCGACTGCGGGGCCGGGGCGGCCCACGTCGGCGCGGACGGGGCCAGCAGCATGATACCGGCCAGCCACGGGGCCGCCCGTCGTCCGCGTGCTCCGGCTGTCTTGAGACCGTACATCCCGGCCTCAGTGCATTTCGACGCGGAAGCTGCGATGGCAGGCCCCGCAGGCGCCGCCCAGGGCCTTGGCCTGGGTGCGCATGGCCGCCACGTCGCCCTTCTGCGCCACGGCGTAGAAGGCGTTGGCCTGGGTGGCGAAATCGTCCTGGGCCTTCTTGAACTGGGCCGGCTGGCTCCAGATCTCGGCCTTGGCGTTGGTCTTGATCCCGGGGCGCGGGGCGCTGTCGGCCGGGAACCAATTGGCCTGGGCCCGGGAGGCGTCCTGGATCTGACGGGCCGACAGCTGCAGCATCACCAGTTGCGGCGAGCCGGACTTCAGCTCGTCATTGACGGTCTTGAACGCCGCGCCCAGTTCGCGAAAGCCGTTGACGCGCGCGCCGACGGCGGCGGGTACGGGATCGGCGGCCCGGCCGGCGCCGGCGGACAAGGAGGCGGCCATCGCCGCCGCGCCGGCGCAGCCCAAAATCGTCGTCTTCGAAAGCCTTGCCAAATGAACCTCCCAGCAGCGCCTCGGACGCGGCTTGGCGCCGAATTCCGATAGGCTGGAGGGTGAGGCTTGGCCGTTGGCCAGCAAGGACGATTGCGTAACGCGGAAACACGCCTTGAAATCGTTGCGGAAAATCGCTCCGCCGCCAATTGGCGTTTCGCCAAATGGCGCGTCCTTCGTGAAACGGCGAGGTCTGGCGGTCGCCTCTATTGAGGCAGGAAGCGCGATCGGGTCAGGCGTTCCACCGAGTCGCGCGCCACCAGGGCGCGCTCGCCGTTGGTCAGCTTGATCTCACAGGCGCGGCCGCGCGCATGGACGGCGGCGACCGCGTCGCGCGCCACCCACCAGCTGCGGTGTGTCTGTTCACCGGGCAGGCCGTCCAATTCGGCGATGGCGTCGCGCAGACGGATCAAGAGAAGCTCGCTGCCGCGCAGGCCGTGGACCCGCACGTAGTGGTCCTCGCTCTCCAGCGCCAGGATATCGCCCGTGAAGCTTGAGCTGAGCCGCGCCCGTAGGCGCGGAAAGGGCGGCGTGGCGGTCGATGAATTGGCGGGCGCGGCTCTCGCGCGCGGGTCTCCGCCGGGCGGACGATCGGTCGGGGCGCCGCCGATGGAGACGGAGGCCATGACCGCCGGACCTTCGGCGGTCCTGTCGCGTGTCAAGCTCGCCTCGGCGCGCTCGGCCCACCAGGCCACCACCATCACCAGCAGCGAGCAGAGGACCGTGAACGAGAAGATGCTGGCGTAGCCGCCGATCAGGTTGGCCTCCGGCGCGCCCGAGGCCTTCCACAGGAAGGCCAGGGGTGCGCTGAACAAAATCATTCCCCAGAAGACCAGCGGCGCCTGGGGCAGGTGCAGGATGCGCGCGATCCATCGCCACACCTCCATCATCGGACGGGCGGTGACATAGGCGCCGAACAGCAGGATCGCCCAGTTGTAGGATCGCGAGACCAGGTCGCCCTGCAGGTAGGTGCCGAACGGCCCCAGGAAGCCCAGCACGCCCGCGACGAGAACGAGCGCCGAAAGTTCCAGCAGGATGCGACGCGGCCATTTCATTTCGCTTCAATCCCCAATCCGCGACGGGCTCGATCCCGTCGTCGTGTGTATCCTCGTCTGGCCCACCGGCCGGGCGCCGTCTCTATCGCCTCGCCGATCTAGCCGTTGGGCGCCATCCGGCCGGCGGGGTCGGCTTCGGTCTGGACCAGTTCCTCGCCCTCGACGGGGCTGACCGGCGCCATCAGGGCGATCTTCCGCCAGCCGCCGAAGCGGTAATAGGCGAAGCTGAGGACCAGCGAGGCCGCCCCGCCGATCAGGAAGCTCCACCAGATCGCGTCGGCGCCCAGGTGGGGCCTGAGCAGCAGGGTCGCGCCGATCCGGCACGGGATATAGGCGATCACCATGATGAGCAGGGGCGCCAGGGTGGCGCCGTTCGCTCGTGTGACCGACGAGAGCACCATCGTCACCCCCATCAGGATGAAGCTCCAACTGGCGATGTCGCCGATATGTCCGGCGATCCGAGCGGCTTCGGGGCTCTGGGGCAGGAACAGGGTCAGCACCTGGTGCTCCAGGAGGAGGGAAATCGCCACCAGCGCCCCGGTCATGCAGACATTGATCAGCATGCCGATGTTGGCCACGTGGTCGACCCGATCCCAGCGGCCCGCGCCGATGTTCTGGGCTGCCATGGTGCTGACCGCCATGCCGATGGCGATGGCCGGCATCTGGATATAGGTCCAGATCTGATTGATCGCGCCGTAGCCGGCCAGCGTATTGGTCCCCTCGCCATTGACGAAGGCCAGCATCACCAGCGACGAGCCCGACATGATGATCATCTGCAGGCCCATCGGCACACCCTTGCCGACGATGAGCTTGGCCAGACCCGGCTCGGGCCGCAGGTAGCGCAGTTCGGGTCCGCGCAGCCGGATTGGCAAGTCACGGGCGTAGATCGCCCCGGCCAGGCACAGGAAGGAGACCAGGTTGGCGATCAGGGTCGCCACCGCCGCGCCGGTGATGCCAAGCTCGGGGAACGGCCCCATGCCGGTGATGAAGACGGGGTTCAGGCCGATGTCGGTCAGAAGGCCGGGCAACATCGCCCAGAGCGGCGTCATCGAGTCCCCCGTGCCGCGCAGCGCCATGGACAGGAACAGCGTCGACAACATCCAGGGCATGCCCAGGAAAATGACCCGCAGATAGGCCAGGGCCGAGGGAAAGACGTCGGCCGGCGTGCCCAGCAGTTTCAACAGCGCCGGGGCGAACAGCCAGCCCAGCGCGGCGGCGAGGATGCCGAGCAACACGAACAGGCTCATGCCCGTGCCCACCGCGCGGCGAACCCCGTCGATGTCGCGCCGGCCCATGCTCTGGCCGATGATCACGGTCGCGGCCATGCCGAAGCCGAAGACGATCGAGACCACCAGGAACATCAGCAGATTGGCGTTGGCGGTCGCCGCCAGGCCGCGCTCGCCCAGGAACTGGCCGACCCAGACGGCGTTGACCGACCCGTTGATCGACTGCAGGACGTTGGAGCCCAGCGCCGGCAGGGAAAACAGCAGCAGCGTCTTGGCGATGGGACCGGTGGTCAGGTCGGATCGCGCGCCCTTGGCGGGGACGGACGCGCTCATGGCGCGGTCCGCCGCTGGGCGCCGGCGGGGCGTCCGCGGATGTCTTCGGCGGCGAGGCGAGAAGAGGGCAGGGGAGATGTCAAGGCGAAGTCCTGGGCGAAGACGTGGCGCGGCGACCGTATAGCGACGGAGGCCAAAGCGCACATCGGGACGGCGATTTGGCCGCTCGCGTGGCGAAGGCGAGTCCGCCATGAGGGCTTCAATAGTACGATCTTGTATTAAAAATCCATGCGGAACATGGGCGATCCGACGGGGCGGCCACGGAGTGGCCGCGCGGCGGACCGGTCACCAGGCCGCGGCGCCCCGCACCATCAGGTCGGCCAGGGCCTCGGCGAAGTCGGACGCCTCCTGGGCGCTGACGGGCGGGACCGCGCCGCGGATCTCCAGCCAGCCTGTCAGGGTCGCCATGAAGGTGACCGCCACCCGGCGCGGATCCTTGGCCGGTGTCCCCGCGCCTTGGCCGAACGTACGGATATCGTGCTCGATCAGGTCGATCATCCCGCTCATGCCGATCATCTCGAAGCGGTTGGGCGCGTCTTCCGGTCGGCTCCAGGCGCTGGCGGCCAGGGCGGCGAAGGCGCGCACGTCCGGCGACGCCGACCAGATCAGGACGGTCTTGGCGTAGTGGGCGAGATGCTCGCCCAGATCGCCGGTCAGCTTCCAGTTCTCCTGGGATGCGGCCTGCGACCAGGCGGCCCGGCGGGCCTCGAGCACCGCGCGCAGCAGCGCCTTCTTGTCGGAAAAGCGCTTGTAGAGCGTGCTCTTGGGCACCCCCACGCGCGCGGCCACCGCTTCCATCGAGGCGCCGTCGAAGCCTTCGGCCAGAAAGAGCTCGGTGGCCGCCGTCACGATCGCCTCCGAAATGGCCGCCGCCTGGCGGACCGACGGGCGTCCGATCTTGGGGGTGAGGGGAGGCGGCCCTGTCACGTCACGGATCATTGCGGTGCTTTCCCATGCCGCCCTGCATCTGACAACGGTCGCGCCGCCCCTTGCCAATAAACGATACGGTGCGTAGTTTTTATCGGCAAGGGGCCGCGACGAACGACGCGCCGCGCCGACGACAACGACATCGATCTGAAAGGCGACCTCCCCATGAAGACCCGCACCTGGTTCTGGCTGGGCCTTTCGACGTTGGCCCTGGCCACGGCGACCGCCGCCCAGACCCCGACCCCGGCGCCGCTCTACAAGCGGGCCGACGCGCCGATCCCCGCCCGCGTGAAGGACCTGCTGGGTCGCATGACGCTGGAGGAGAAGGTCGCCCAGCTGCAGGCCAACAGCACCATCCCGACCGTTCCGGGCATGTCGCTGGGACCCGCGCCGGCCGACGGCGTCATCAAGCGCAAGCAGATCGACGAGACGGTCGCCAAGCGCGCCCTGGGCCAAGGCATGGGCGCCTTCGACATCGTCGCCTTCCTGCCGCTCAGCGCCACGCAGCACGCGACCCAGGCCAACCTCATCCAGGACTGGGTGGTCAAAAACACCCGCCTGGGCATCCCCGTGATCTTCCAGGGCGAAGCCCTGCACGGCGCGGTCGTCGGCGGCGCCACCTCGTTCCCGCAGGCCAACGCCCTGGGCAGCACCTGGGACCCGGCGCTGCTGCGCCAGATGTTCACCGCCGTGGGCCAGGAGGCGCGCGCGGCGGGCCTGTCGCAGGTGCTCGCGCCGGTGTTCGACCTGGCGCGCGACCCGCGGTTCGGGCGGGTCGAGGAGATGTATTCGGAAGATCCCTATCTGGTCGGCGAACTGGGTGCGGCGGCCGTCGAGGGCCTGCAAGGGCAGGGGACGACCATCGACCAGGCCCACGTCATCGCCACGGCCAAGCACTTCGTTCACGGTCAGCCGGAGAACGGCACCAACACCGCCCCCAACGACGTTTCCGAGCGGACCCTGCGCGAGGTGTTCCTGCCGCCGTTCGAGAAGGCGGTGAAGGTGGCGGGCGTCGGGGCGGTCATGCCGTCGTACAACGAAAACAGCGGCGGCGTTCCGTCCAGCGTCAACAGCTGGCTGCTGAAGGACGTCCTGCGCAAGGAGTGGGGCTTTACCGGCATGACCAGCTCCGACTGGTTCGCGGTGACCGAGCTCTATTCCAAGCACCATATCGCCCAGAGCGACGCGGACGCCGGTGTTCAAGCCTTCAGTGCGGGTCTGGACATGGAGACCCCCAACGCCGCCGGCTTCCCGGCCCTGGTCGACGCCGTGCGCGCCGGCAAGGTCAGCCAGAAGGACCTGGACGCGGCGGTTGCCCGGGTGCTGACCCTGAAGTTCCGCGCCGGTCTGTTCGAGCATCCGCTCACCGACCTGGCTCAGACCCAGGCCCTGGTCGGAAATCCGGCCAACATCCCGCTGGCCCGCAAGGTCGCCGACGAGGCGATGGTGCTGCTGAAGAACGACAACCAGCTGCTGCCGCTGGACCCGACCAAGGTCCGCAAGCTGGCGATCATCGGGCCCAACGCCGACAAGGTCCGTCTGGGCGGCTATTCCAGCAAGCCGGCCTATTTCGTCACGGTGCTGGACGGGGTGCGCAAGCGCGTGGGCGACAAGGTCGAGGTGAGCTACGCCGAGGGCGTGCGCATCTCCGAGCCGGACCACGATCCGATGGCCAACAAGCTGGCCGCCTATGTAGCGCCCTCGGCCGAGAAGGATGCGGCGCTGATCGCCCAGGCCGTGGAGACCGCGCGGGCGGCCGACGTCGTGGTGCTGGTGCTGGGCGACAACGAGACGGTGACCCGCGAAGCGTTCGGCAGCTTCGGCGGCCGTCCGGCCTCGCTGGGCGACACCGACGACCTGGAGCTGCCGGGCCGTCAGAATGAGCTGGTGCGCGAGGTGATGAAGCTGGGCAAGCCGACCGTCGCCGTCCTGCTCAACGGGCGGCCGTATTCGATCGTCCAGCTGTCGCAGGCCGTCCCCGCCATCGTGCAGGGCTGGTACCTGGGTCAGGAGACCGGCAACGCGGTGGCCGGCGTGCTGTTCGGCGACGTCAATCCGTCGGGCAAGCTTCCGGTCTCCATCGCTCGCAATGTCGGCCAGTTGCCGGCCTACTATTACAAGACGCCCCAGGCGCGGCTCGGCTACGTCTTCAACGACAACAGTCCGCTTTATCCGTTCGGCTACGGCCTCAGCTACACGCGCTTCACCTACGGCGCGCCCGTGCTGGACAAGACCGTGATCGCGCGTGGCGGCGCGGCCAGAGTCTCGGTCGCCGTCACCAATGCGGGCGAGCGCGCGGGCGACGAGATCGTGCAGATGTACGTGCATCCCAAGACCAGCAGCGTCGTTCAGCCGGTGCTGCGTCTGGCCGGCTTTGACCGCGTCACCTTGGCGCCGGGCGAGACCAAGACCATCAGCTTCGCGGTCGGCCCCGAACAGTTGGCGATCTGGAACCGACAGATGAAGCGCGTGGTCGAGCCTGGGATCGTCGACGTCTCTGTCGGAGCCAGCTCGCAAATGCTCCAGAGCGTCGCGCTGACGGTGACGGCCGACACGAAATAGACCCATACAGCAGCGGTGAGCATATCATTATTTCTGATAATATTACTTAGACGAGATAGGTTTGTTTTTGGCGCGAGCGATTGGTGTCACTGTCTCCATGTCACTGACTCCAATCGTTGCGAGTCGCACGTCCCCGCGAACTTGTTGCTCTAAGGTTCCGGGGTTTCTCGATTTCTGCCTCCAAAGTCCGCGACCGTTTTGACTCCAAAGCTAGCGATCAGCGGACCTCATTTCTTGCGACCTAAGACGGTCGGCTCGTGTGAGCTGACAATTGGTTGTCACCAGACAAATCCGCCGACCGCTCCGACCGCCACGGCATAAGTCCATCGACGCCGTAAATCCGCCGGCCAGGCCATGGATCGCTCGTTGAGTTCCTGAACTGCATGCCGCGGCAATTCCATCACCAACAAAAATAGAAGATCCGGCACAGCGTGGGTGAAGACGCCCTGCCATCCCTGGATCTTCGCGTGGCGATATCGAAGCGTCAGCCAATTTGGCCCCAGCGGCGACGTCTTTGGGTTCCCAACTGGATCCCCGGGATCCGCAAGAATGGCGAGCGCGAGACGGACGTACAGAAGCCGCGTCGCGGCATCGATATCGCTCCACCAATCCATCTGCAGATAGTTGGAGCCTTGGAGCGACTTCCGGCGAAATAGGGGTTGCTCTAGCAAGGCGGACAATGGGCCCGTACCTATCGCCCTCATGTTTGTCGCCAAAGCATCGATGATGTCGCGAACTGCCCATCTGAGGCCGAGCCGAGCTTCGAGCCGCCTTATGCTCGCTGTGCCGTCGAGAACCTGAAAGACGCGAGCGACCATCTTCTCGTCATCGAATGCTACGACGCCGAGCAAGTTATCCACAGGCTCTCGGGGTTCGACGCCGTCGCCAAACAGCGTGAGTCGGCCGTGGCGAGATGGCGAATGTCGGGATGAAGGTGATCGAACGGAGAGGCGATCATCACTCCCCTCCCCCAAATGCGCCGCCCCAGTCATCGTCGGAATTTGGAAGCACGGCCGGGGCGCTGGGCGCCGCAACAGCCACGCGATCCATACGGAGGCGCTCGGCTTGCCGTGCTGCGGCTGTCGACTTTGGCGCGGCCTGCTTGATCACAGCCTCCGCAGCTTCGGTGGCGCGGCGGACAGCAACGCGATCGCGCCCCCGTGCGACCTGCGGCTGTGGGGTTCGCCGCGCCAGGTTTACGAGCCAAAGCGTGGGCGCGGGCTTGTCGCGGGGCAGCCTGTACGGCACGACGATGTAACCCTGGCCGGGAAGTCGGACGTATAACCGCGACAAGTCGTGAGGGTCGTACTTGGCCACGATGGTGCGGACACCCGCGATGTAGGCCTCGCCAAGTCTTTGGCTGTAGTACTCTTCGTTGAACGCTTTGATGCCCTGACGGCCGATCGTTCGTTGAAGGCCCGGGAACAGGTCGAGCCGAAACGTGCCGACGTCCTCGGGATGATTAGCTGCCTTCCCCGCTGACTTTTCTGCCCAGGCCTGGAGCGGGCTCATGCCCAGAGCGCTGTGGGTCCGCTGGTGATAGACGCCGAGGATCTGGTGCGCGAAGTACATCTCCAGCTCGTCGATCCTGAGCCGAGCGGCCGTCTTGCTGTCGTAGGTTCCGCGCGCCTTGGGGCTATTGTGCGTAGCGCCGGGCAGTAGCCGGCACGTTCCCATCAAGGTGCCGATCAGGCGTTCGATGTGGCCGCCGTAGCGGGTTCGCCCTGGCGGCCGGAGAAACCAGCCCACGCCGTGATTGAGCAATGCGTGCTGCAGCGCCGGCGACGTGAATTCCTTGGCGCGATCGCTATGCATGAGGCGCGGAAGCCCCTGCGCCGGCCAAGCATATTCAAGGTCGCGAGCGGCGAGCCAGGCGGCTTTGTCGGAAATCGCCATGTCCAAAGTAGTCGCCACACGAATGGCGGAAGGTGGCTCCAGGCCGATGTAGAAGGCCACGATCATGCGCGTGCACACGTCGATAACCACGGTGAGCCAGACGCGCCCGATCGGTCGACTATCCTGGTCCACGACGATCACGTCTGCGAGCGTGTGATCGATCTGCCATACATCCCAAGGCCGCTGGACATCGAAACGGCCGGGCCTCGGCGTTTGCTGCTCAGCGGCTTTAGGGCCGGATCGCCTGAGGGCCACGATCCGCTTCGGAATGGCCCGCAATCGACGGGTGATCGCAGTCCGACTCGGCCGGCCGAGTCCTTCGTCCTCACAGGCGTCACCAATCGTCTCGGTGATCGCGACCATCGAAGGCTTGGCCTGGGTCAGATAGTCGGTTCGAAGGATGCGAGCGATTATCTCTTCCTGCCGAGGGTGAAGACGGGGCCGACCTTTTGGGTAACCGCCCTTCCGGGGCGCTAGGTCGCGCAAGGTCCCGCGTCCTTGTAGCCGCGATAGGTCGCGATAGACGGTCGCTACGTCGACGCCGAGCTCCCTGGCCGCCGCCGCGACTTCTCGCTTGGAACGCTGTGGAAGAGCGGCAAGGGCCTGTGCTGCGATCAGACGCCGCCCCAACGCCTCGATTTTCTCCCGAGGCCATCGGTCCAGATCATCGGCCGGGTAGAGATCAGGGATCGCCCCCTCCCCTACGGATAGATCGTTGGTGCTCGCTCGAAGCTCAGCACATATAGGTGCATCAAGACTTCCATCGTGTTGATCGGCGGCCAGCGCATCATCTTCGAGAATCTCGACTATGACTGAGGGCGCGCGCCTGCGCCCTCCTCTGCTCCTAGGCATAGGATCTCTCCACCCAGCGGCACAGCCGCTGCATTGGGGTTCGGATAGGTGCGCACGCCACCGTTGCCCCCAATTGGGCCGGTTGACAGCGCAAGGATGAAGGGGGAGAGTCAGGCGTCAGTCCGTTAGATTTGACGCCCCGCCGTCTAGGCGGCTAACGAGCTCCACCCGGCCAGGTGGGGCTCGTTTGGACTCTGAGGTCCAGCTAAGGGGACATGTGTTTCCTCCTTTTCATCGCCAGCAACGCAGGATCTACGTTTCTAGTTGGTCCTATCGTCGGCAAATCGGCCCGTAGGACGTAGCCCGGGCTGATCCGCACAAACGACCTGAACTGGTCTGGAGGCTAGCGGATCGCACGACATTTTGGAGTCCAATATTGGTGTCGAGGCGCTACGGCGGGTGAATTCATAGCAAAGATGGCGATTTGGCGCGGCAATTTCACCGAAATTTGAGATCATATTTCGTTTTTCGCGGATTCCTTCCTACCGCCGGTAGGAAACTACCTACCGGCGGGTGGGTAGCATAGAATCAATATTGACCCTTTGGCCTGCCATTCGCTACTTCCCCTAGAGGGACAAGATCATTGGCCTCGGAAAGCTCATTCCACAGGCGCACCGGATCGACGGCGAATTTCTGAATGGTCGCTGTACGGCGGTCCTGAAAGTGTGGCGATTGGCCGGCTGCCATCACTGCGCGTCTTTGCAAGTTTGATGGGATCGGCTTCGTTGCGCTTGCGATTATAGTGGAGCAGCGGGATGACGCCGCGGCGCTTCTGAATGGCCATAGTGAGCCCAAGGTCGGCGCGCATTCGACGCACGAGCGAGCCACATTCAGCCATAAGCCCCGCTTTGGGTCCGAGCCAGAGTTTCGGACACCAGAGCCTGACCCTCCATTGTGTCCATGTAATCCAAGGGCGCAGCGCCGCCGAGGGCTGGCGCGGGCTCTCTGAGCCAACGGGACGTCCACGCCCGTGCGTCGAACCCTTCCCCCCCGTCGACGCCCTGGACCATGAATTCGACCTGGCCAACTAGCTTCGCCAAGCCGAGGAACCGCTCTGCTTCGCCAGAACGCAGCACCGCGCCCCTCCTGGCCTTGCGGTTGATCGTGGAGATGGGAACGTTCAGGGCGTCGTAGGCCAAAGCCGGTGGCATACCTAAGTCGGCTACGATCCTCTTCGCCACGGAAGCCTTGATCCCACCCTTGATGATCTCGACCCGGTCCAGGGCGGTCGCCCGATAGATGGCTAGATAATTCAGATCGATTAGGTCGAACCTTTCCATCCCGGTGACGCTGCTCCAACATGGCTCGCTCTCGTCGCATAAGTGCCGAGAAACGGACGCTCAACTTCACACCCTAAGAACCGTGCAGAGTTTTGGCGCGGCGGTTTAGGCTGGCAGCACAAACTATCACACCTCTACAACCCGCGACTTTGCGCCAGAAGCGGAAGTTGGGGCCGCGCCAGACTCCAGACATTCAGCCTCCGACGCCGATGGCACTGAACGACCCCAGTCGGAAATTCAGGTTTCTATCACCGAGCGCCCGAGCGTGCTCGATCTAGCTGCTGCGCCACAAGCGGATATGAGCTTCAGCCACGGCCGTGGCACTTCTTGTACTTGCTGCCACTACCGCACGGGCATGGCTCGTTACGTCCAACCTTTCTCATCGTTGGAGCGCCGGAAGCCTTTGGCGGCTCGAAGCGCACGGCGCGCTCTGGTCGAGCCATTCGGGCCGCGTCATCATAGATGTGGCTGTTTTCGACCGTGCGTTCGGTCGGCACTTGAACCTCGAAGAACTGAGCGCGGCGATAGGTCCCGTTCGCATCCGTCTCTGCTGCGACGCCCATGATCGTGGGCGCATTCATTGTGAGTGCGCCTGCGGCGGCCTTTTCACTGGCCTTGGCCCAGTCGACGAGGCTCCCGTCTCGTTGGAGCCAAACGAATAGGGGGGCGCCGTCGCCGCCCAGCGTGAAATAGCGAGCAGGGTGCTTGTCCAATGTGCGGCGACAATCGGATAACGTCTGCGCAAGGTTGTTGCGCCCATCGTCGCTTAAATCTCGGATGTGGCTCTCGGCCGCCAACCAACCAGGAGCGCGCGCAGCATTCAAAGCGCCAAGCAGCTTCACGACCTCATTCGGGATCCCTTGGGTTGGCCGAGGCCGGATTTCCCAATCTTCCCCTTCAAAGCTCCGGTCGACGACCTCGCTCATGCGATCCCACAACAGCAGGCTCGCGCCGTCCTTCAACTGCTCGGAAATATCCACGTCGAAGCGGTTCTTCTTCAGGTAGGCCCCCAAATGGTCGACCTCGTCGAAGAGGTGCGCGCGGCGTATGCCCGCCACGGCCTGGCGCACTTCCATGTAGTGAACGAACTCGCCTGGCGTGAGCAGGAGCCGTTTGAGTACGAACAGATCGTCGATCGATAACGAAACGAAGGCATGTCGCCCCAGCAGCGGCGCTACTTGCGGCAACTCTTTACAGTAGGCGGAAAACGGCGAGAACGATTCAACCGTCAATCCGAGCGGCACCATCACTCGGTAGTGGGCGCGACGAACCCGGCCACATTCCTCATAGCGGCCGTTGGCTCGCTGGAAAATCGGGACCTCGTCCGCCGAGTTGAGGTAATTGAAAAAGCGCTCGCACTGCTTGTAGGCCTTGAGCACCAGATCCTGGACGGACTGCGCGTGGCGGCTGAAGTCAAGCGCGGGTGAGGCGATGGTGGCGGCCGCGCCCGCCTTGGCTTCGATCAGGAAGAGAACGTCGTCGAGCAGGACCAACGTGTCGTTCTCGGACCACTGATTGGTGACAGGGTCCTTGTAGTAGACCTCTCGGAACACGCGGGCGCTAGGCAGCTGGTCGGCGAGAATGTCCGCGAAAGCCGCTTCGCTCATTTCCTTCTGCCGGTCCTCGAACGCCTTCCGGTACTCCGGCTTGTGTTGGAGGAGGTTGAAAAGAAGAGCGCGATATCCAGCATCGCGGGTGAAGCAGGGATCGATGGCGTAGTAATCCGATCCGAGTTTGACCAAGGGTTTCTTGCGTGCGGGCAGAGTTCGGTACGGTGTCCCCTTCAGGTCGCCTGGTGCAAAGAAGGCCGTCTCTTCACCTCGCTGGTAAGCGAGATCGGCCAGGAGGGCTGCCGGCAATTTCGTGTGGCGGCTTACATTGGTGACGCCGCCCCGAAACATATCCTCCAAGGCGTGGCCCGCCGTTTTCGAGCGGTCGACGTTCGCAGCGGCCCACTCCTTCATGGCCTCTTCAAAAGGCTTCCCCTGGTTTGCGGCGAAGGCCTGAGCAGCGTCGAACTGATCCATCATCGCCAGGATGGCGTTGGCCTGTCCCGAGCGCGAGGCGTTGGCCATCGCCTGGAACCCTTCAGCGATTTCTGCGGAGCCAACGCCGTAGACGTCCTTCAGGATGTCATCGTGTGGCGCCAGGACGTAGCGATAAAACTCGCCTTCCAGAACCGGATAGCGGTGTCCGCGGATCATCACCCAACAGGATTTCGCGCGGAACTCGATGTCGGCGGTGTCCGGCCCGAAGGTGCCGTCCTTTGTCTCGGCGGCTGTGGCTATGGCATAGAGCATTGCCTGCTGGCGTAACTTTTGACCGTGCTTGAACAGTTCGGTGCAGGCAGCTTCATCGAAGATCGTGTTTGCCGGTTCACTGTCTGACGCCAAGACGGCGTGGACATATTCCAGCAGCAGTTGGTTGTCGTTGATCAGGTCCTCAGGCACACGGGCGTCATGGTCGTCCGCAAGAGTCGACATCAGTGGCTGCGCGTAGATGTAACCAATCAGATCGAGCGGCGGCATCGCTAGGATCAGTTCGCGCATTCGCGCGGCGGTGGCTTCCATCTCTTTCAGCGCGGAGGCCATCATCAATTTTCGCTGCCGCTCATCCATTGCACCCCCACTTCGCTCCGGGGCGTATGAGCGACCCTCGCAAACCTTCACTTAGGTCAACTATTAGTGGTGATCCCTGTGCCGTTGCAATGCGGCTTGGCCGAGCGCCATTTTAGACGTCTCGTTCCAGCGGGCCGGCCGACGTCTGCAAACCACCCTGGCGTTCGTGCGCCATAAACGGACCTTCGACCGCCTCCAGTTTTGCGGACGCTCAGTTGGAGAGCCCAACCCAAAGCTCAATGTCGGACGACAGACTTGTTTAGGCGCGATGCCGGTCGATCCCGTTGCCAAGCTTGACGCGACTAGAGACGAATCCCGGCACCTGCTCTACCCTTGGTAAAGCTTCATTTGGATGATCCGATATGCGGATCACTGTGCGTCGGGGACTTGTCATGACCTCCATTTCCCGCGTTCTTGTTCCCCTCGATAGCCAGGACGCTCAAACCTTCGGCCTCGCGCTAGCCTATGCTCAGAAGATCGCCCGGACAGCAGGCGTCGAGGACGTCATCTTGCTGATCCACACCAAGCATCAGTTAGACCACACCAGCCTGTCGCGTTTCTTGGGCCCGGCCGTAGTGAAGGGCTTGGCCAAAGGGCCCGTGAGCCTGCAGGGCGGCGGGCGCCTGCACCAAGAGACCATGAAGACGCTGCGCTATCCGCCCAGGAAGTCGGTTGTCTTGGTTTACTATGCCGAAGAGAAGATCCTCGATTTCGTTGACGGCCTGAACAATGTCGTCGGTGTGGTCGCTGTCCCGGATATTTCCGGCGAAGCCGATGGATGGGCAGCGCGATGGACCGTCCACACTCACGGCCATCTGGGACAAGCGCCCGCGGCGCTGATCGACGATCCGGTGGTGGTGCGCGCTCTGGAAACCCTGACCACTGTGATCAACCTTTCGACGGGGCTGGGCCATCCTCGCGACAAAACGATGGCCAACGAGATTCTGCGCATTTTACGGACCAAGGGCCACGGCGACCCTTCCAGCACCATAAAGTCTTGTGCGATCCGAAAGGGCTGGAGCCCACGAGGCGCGTCCGATTTGGAAGCCCTCGCCAGAAAGATATGGTCGCTGAAGACCAAGCCCAGCCTGGCGGCGTTCCATGATCCCAACGGCCGATACGCGCACTGGAAAGCGGGGGCCTAGATGTTCGGAACATAGCCGCAAGTGACGGCCGGCAAGCGGCGGCTGATAGCGAGTGAGGATGCGCGCCATTAGCGATGTCGGCCTCCGCACATAAACTCGACACGCTCTTGCTCGCGACGGCAGACACCACACAGCTAAACCCTTGGATACTCACCGACTGTCGCCCTCCTCTTCGCTGTCCGATTCTCAACCGGCGACCGGCTTGCCGCCCGAAGCCTGTCCATGCTTAGGCGTGGCAGGCGCTCCCAACGAGTTGCTGACCAAGAGGCGGGAGAACTTGGGCAGGGCCGCGACGAAAAACTAGCAACGGCGCATGGTGAGACATCGCCCCTAGTGTCCGACTATGTCGCATACCCCAAGTAGCTTCGGGCTGAGCGGACAGGAGACCTCGATATTGGCCAACGACCTGACCTTGATGGAGAAGCTACTCGTCGACGAACGTCGTTTGGCGTTGCTCCGTGGTCTCTTGCAGGCGCCGGGTCACGTCGCCAACGAACAAGTCTGCGCGATCTATCTGCAGCATGTCGGACTGCGCTCAGGCAGAGACGCCGTGCGCGCCGCTATTGATCACCTCGAACGTTGCGGCGCCCTCAAGGTGGATTGGACCGGAACTATGATGATCGTGGAGCTCACTCGCCGTGGAGCCGAGGCAGCCCAAGGTCTGATCGAGATCGACGGAGTTCCGCGCCCGGGGCCCGAATGTCCATACTGACGTTCAGGAGCGCGCCGCGACGATCATGACAGTCTCCCCGCGCCTAGTCATTCTCGACTCCTCCCATCTTGGCCAATGGTTCGCCGATCGCGCCTCCGATCACGCTGCCGAGCGAGCAAGGGCAACAGCCTTTGAAGCGCGGATGGAGGCGGGCGGCTATGTGCCCCTGCTCTGCTGGCACCATTTCGAGGAACTGCTGCAGCACGAAAATACCCTCACCTCGAAGCGGCGTGTTCGCGCCCTGCACAGCCTCCCCCGCTTGGCCTGGCTGGCGACGGTGGGCGAGGATGCTCTTGGAAGCATCGTTGACCTTCTCGCGGCCGAAGCAGGGGTTGCCTACTACCATCAGGCCGCCTCTCCGGCCGACATCGTTGCCGTTGCCAGGCCGCTCCTGCTCCGCGTGGGGCGGCCTCGGGATTTTCTCGGCGACAACGCTCTCAAGTGGCTCGCCTTCCAGCCGCTGTTCAAGGAACGTGAAGCGAGGGCGCGCGAGATCGTCGCCATCAAGCGATCCAACTTTGTCGATCTGTCGAAGACCAAAGTGATCGACCTGATGCGCGGGGGAATAGCCTCTGAAGAGGAACGTAAGCAGCGGTTCGTCGACCTCACCGCCAAGCTGGCCACCAGTGTCGCGGCCACCGGCGACAAGCGCATTCCGAATGCGAACTCGGTGGCTAACACCTTCATCGCCGAGGTCGCACAAATGGTCGAAACCCTTCCCGGCAACGCTGCTGAGCTGGTGCTGGAAACCCTGTTCAGCCGGGGCGTCACGCCGGCCGACCTCACTCCTGACGCGACGGTTGGGGCCATGAATGACCTAGCGACCTTCCGGATGGAATTGAAGGTCGTCTCGAAAAAGCTAGACATCGCCTGGCGCGACCTCAACGCAAGGGTCTCGATGGACCGCGTACCGTCCACCATCGTCGCCCACGCTCTGGACCGTCACGGACCTGAGTTGCCCGAGTACAAGGGGAGCGAGTTGAACGACGAGTACCTGCTGCGCCTGGGCCTCTACGCAGATCGCACCTATGTCGACAAACGCACGCTGGAAGGCCTTCGTCGCGCCAAAGCCAAAGTCCCGATCCTGAAGGATCTACTCCCGGACGTGCGCCGGGCGGCGAACTATAGCGAGATGACTTTCGAGCACTAATGGGCGTAGCCCGAAGCACCTCGTGGCGTCGAAGAGTCATCCAAGCGGGCGCTGAGGTAAAGCTAGTAGGCGTACCCGTGCCACAAGCGGACATTGGTGCACCTCCACGAACGCGACGTTCGCAGGCTAGGCGCCTGTCCTCGCCAGAGACGGCCATCGGGCCATCGATTCAGGTTGATGGCTCGAACCCTTCGGCCACCGTGACCGTATCGGAGACCAGGTCGATCGAACCGTCGCCGGCCTCCGTATCGGCGTCGACCAGGAGTTTGACCTTCACGTCGTTGACGATCTGGGTTTCGGCCGTTTCGGCGCCGAACCAGGTATCATCGTCCCGATCGTAGAAGGCGTTGGACCGGTCCTCGTAGACGAGATCGATGTCCAAGGTCACATCGTACTCGATCAGGAGCTTCAACTTTCCGCCCTGCCGCGACAGCACGGTGTACTTGCTGATCTCGGGCTCTCGCAGCACGCGCGCGGCCAGGGCGTGGCCCTCCGGGTAGCGATCACCGCTGTAGTTGAGGCCCAGTCGGTCGATCTGGGCCTCCAGTTCACCGGACAGCACGGACCGGACGTGTTCACTTCCCAGGAAGCTCTCGGCCAGTTCGGCCGCTTCGGGGGACTGCGCCTCGGTGACGAGCGCCAGGACCTCCTCCAACCGCTTTATCGGTATCAGGTATGGGGAGGCTTCGGCCGCGCGCTGGACCGCCGCGTCGGCGGAAAGGACGTACATCTTCTCGTCCCACCGCTCGCACCAGTCCTCGAGCGCGGCCAGAACGAAGGCGTCAGGGAACTCCTTGCTGTCTCGATCGAAAGGCGCCTTGCGCTGGAAATAGCGATCAAACACCAGGGCGGTGGAAGCCTTCAGGGCCTCGTGCACCACAGCCCGCCAATCGACGACGGCGCGCTGACGAAAAGCCGACCAGGCTGCCTGGCTCAGGACTTCGGCGGACGGAGGCTTGAACTGCGGAAGGTCCGCGCCGGCGGCCTTATGCCGCCAGCTTTCCAGCTGACGCGAGGTCTGCCGAAAAACACTGGCGGCCTCCAACGCCATCTCGCCGATCTGCCGCTCGACTTCCCGAAGGGTGATGTCGCTCAGATGCAGGATCAGATGCTGATCGGCGATCCGCTGCCCCAAGGCCGAAAAGGGCTCCACGGTCAGATTGTGGCCACGTTGACGAAAGGCCTGCGTGTCGATGAACACGTGCTGGCTCTGCAGTCCTTCATGTTTGGGTTCGATCGGCTCGGACATTCTTCAACCCTGTCGAAACGAAATCGCCGCGTTGATCCGGGATCGGGCCAAGCTTGTTAGAGTGGAGCCATAGCTCCACTAGCGCGCTGGATTTCCGTTTCGAAGGTGCCCGGATCAGCAAGAATCACGGGCCGCTCGGCCGGACGATCATCGTCTACATTCAACCGGAGCCTTTGGCGGAGGTAATAGAGCAGCGCCCTGCGGACCTCGAGGCGCAGCGCCCTCTCGCCGCCCATCTGATAGTCCCAATCCACCGCGGCGCGCTGTTCGGGCGACAGGTCGGGATTGGGGACGAGCACGACCTCCACGATCGTGTTCCAATCGATATCTCGATCTCCGAGAACTTCCGCCGGGCCGAGTGAACCGGGCTCGCGGATTCGCGAGAGCAGGAAGTCCTTGTAGCTGGAGGTCTCGTGACAAAAGGCGCGCACGTGCCATCGCAGGCCGTCCGTCGCCAGGCTGTGGGGGGTCAATCGCCTCCATTGTGGCGCCGGCCGGTTGGGGCTCATGGATTGGTAGAGCACCTCCAAGGAGGCGCTTTGCCGCATCGATGCCAGCAGTACCCGCAGAACCTGAGCATCGACAGCTCGTCCGGGAATCGGCGTGGAGGCCACGTTGAGTGGATCGCCAAGCCAGGAGCTACCAGCATAGTCGGGACCAGACCACGCCCCTCCCAGTTGGCGTAGGTAAGCCTCCGCGGATGGGCGGATCAACTTCGGCACGAAGGCCTCGGTGGACCGGTAGCATTTCAACCTGCCGTCATAGGCGAGGTTGCCGGGTGCGATCTCGTTATAGGCGGCGATGTCGGCGGAGGCCTGCGGCGCCGACACTCCGAACTGGTCGCGGATGTCCCCACGGTTCAACGCGCCGTCCCAGAAGGCGCGCAGTTCGATGAATTCCAGGCGCCGTTCAGCACTCCAACGCCGTTTATCGCCAACGTCATCCATAAAGTTTCTTGACCCATTAATTTACTATATGAATATAGAAACTATGACTATCTGCAACGATGGTCAAGCGGCTGCTCCCTGACCAATGGGATTGCAGCCGCACGTTGCGGGGGCTTAACTTCACCTTAAAAAAGGAGGGGGCTGGTGTGTCAGACGCTAAAGCGATCAACCTAGCCGCTTTGCGCGCCCGACTCTGGTCTGCAGGAGGCAACACCGCTGCCCTGACCGCGCTCCGTGAAGAGCTTGCGAAGTTGTCAGGCCCGGGCATCGCAGACCTTCAAAGGGAGGTCGCCGCTTCCATGGACGTCCGTCCGGCCGCGCCTTCGCAACCTCTTCCGCCGCCCCCCGCGCCGGCCGCCGCGCCCGCCCAGACCGATTTCCTGGGACGGATTCGGACAAGGGCGAAGACCCCCGGCCAACCGCTTTATCGCTATGGCATAAGCGACGAGGAGTTCTCGACCCTTCGCCAGATGCTGGAAACACTGCATCGGCGCGGCGCCCTTGAACAGGCCAATGACCGAACGGCGGCAGCCTTCGTCCTCTACTGCGCGGAGTGGTTTCGGAGGGAATATGCCGGCGGGGGCTATTCCTGGGACGGGCCGCTCTCGATCGGACTGTCCCATCCGGCTCGCAAGGCGCTAGCGCTCGATGGGCTGCGCTGGTGGGGACGCAGTCCCCGTCGCGCCGCCCACGGCGAGCTGCGCCTCATGTCACTGGCCTTGGAGGGTGGCTTCCCGACGCGACTGCTCGAGACCCGAGAAAACGGTCGCATTGCACAACACCTGGCTCGATTGCTGTCGCAGGCCGAGGGCGTGGGCGACGCCGACGAGGAGGACGTGGAGGCGCTATCGAAATCGATGGGCGAGAGCCTCGGCACCTACAATCACGGCGAATTCCACGCCCTCTGCGCCGAGCTGGTCTGCGCCATCCTGGTGCTCAAGGCCGAGGCGCAAGCTCAAGCCCCGCAAGGGGTCCCTCCAACCTCCTGGCTTGACGGCGCCCGCCCGGACTGGCGCGACGACCTTCCGATCGCTCTGCCGGGGGAAGGGGCGAGACGCCTCCTCGATGATCTGGTGAGCGCCGCAGCCGGGCGGATCGCCGGTGAGGGCGCCTGCATTACGCGCCTGTTGGTGCATGATTCAGAGCAATGGCTTCCCTCCGCCGTGGTCCGCATGGCCGGCGAGATCGATATGCGGCGCACGGGCTTCTACCCCAACGACGGGCGGCTGCGCGTCCGCGCTGCCGGCGCTCTTGCTGGGGTATTAGCTGGCGAGCTCGGGTTGGTTGATCCGCCGATCGAAACCGACCAGCACTGGCTCTGTCGTGCGCGAGGGGGGCGTGATTTCGAAGTCAAAATCAACTTCAGTCTCGATCTTGAGCTGGAGCTACGATCGGCCTCAGCCACCAACTCTGTCATCTGGCCCGGCGGCGCGGCGCTCCGAGGCGAAATCCTCGTCTTCGTGGACCCGGCCGGCGACGATGCGCAGTCAGCGCCGAAGCGGCTGGCGTTTTTGGGACAGGGGTCGGTTCGGACCCGGCGCAAACAAGTCTACTGCGCGATCCCGCCCGGCTATCGAGTGAGCGCCTCTGACGGTGGCCAGACGATCGAGGCGATCGGTACGGGTCCGGGGATCCTGCTCTACAAGGCCTCGCAGTCTGTGCTGCTCACCAATGGGGCGGGAGACACCTATCGGGTCGATGTCGCGACGGACAGCGATCACACCGAGCATCTGATCGCCGAAGGCTCGCTGCTGAAAGGCGTCGAAGCGGATGACGCCGGTCTGCAGATCTTCCGGGGATCCCCGACACTGTCTGTCCGCACCGCCGCAGGCCTGCGCGCAAAGGACCCGCCGGCCGGGGAGATCACCTGGCGGCCATTGGGCGAGTCAGCCTGGCGGTCATGGCCCGGCCCTATCGCCCCTGTCGGGCAGGTCGAGGCGGTGTGGCGCGACGGCCCCAGCGGGGTGGTTCGAGACCGCCTCCGCTTCGTGGTGTTCCCGTCCGACCTTGTGATCTCGTCGGCCCCGACCGGCCATTTCAAAGCCCGCATCGAGCTCTCCGGCGCCGCAGATTGGTCGCTGGCAATGGCGGCGAACGACCAGCTCCGAGCTTCAGGCGGGCCGCGCCGCCTCGATCTTGAAGTGACAGGTCAACCGCAACGCCGCGTCGTGGTGGAGCTGTCTCGGGGCGGCGTGCGGCCGGTGAAGCTCTATGTGCGCCCGCGTTACAGCGCCGCCGCCTTCTTCCGTGCCGACGGCCGGATGTTCTCCGACCGAACCCCGGTCATGGTCGACGACCTGCGAGGCGCCTCAGCCTACGGCGAAGGCCGCGAACAGCTCTATATGCGAGGACCTGCTGGTGGATTTGCGCGCATCGACTTCGATGACGAATTACCCCTGTGGTCGATCACCGAAGACGTCGCCCGCCTTCTCAGTGGTGGACGCGACCTCGACGATCACGTCGACATTGAGTTCGGTCGCGGCGGCAACACCAGGCTGACAATCGGCCGGTATTCCTCGACCATCGAGCAGAACGCGGCGGGCCTCGTCTTCGTGAAGACCGGCGCAGCTTCCGCGCACGAGAACGGTCAGCGACGGCTGGAATGGTTCTCAATCCTTGACCCGAGGTACCACCCCCTAGCGGAGGGGCGTGAATTCGCCCTGATGCCGCCAGGTCTGTATGGCCCGGGGGTGGCCGTCCTGCGTGAGGCCGGGCGCATCATTGGGCGCCCAACCTTCGTTCAGGGCAACCCCGCCTCCTCTGGTCCTGATCAGTGCGAACTGCAGCGCGCGAGTTTGATTGTCGGAGCTCACCAGAGGGCGGCCGCGATCGGCGAAGTGCTGGATCGGCTGGGAGATCCGACCGCCGAGGCCGAGGCCAATCACGGCTATCTTCACAGGCTGGTCGCTCACCTCGACGGATTGCCGCCGGCCGCCCTAGATCCCTTAAAGCACCTTGCTACCAGACCGGGGGCGCTGGCCGCGCTCCTGGCGCGCGCGCCGACCGACGAGCTCCGCGCCGCCATTTGGCGATTGGAACGCGACCTCCCGTTTTTGTGGGCTTCAGCGCCGGAGAGGGTCTGGTCCACAGGGCTCGACCGCCAGAGGGCTGGCTTTGATCGCCTGCTCCAGGAACGGGGCCTCGACCCGGAGATGGCGGCTTCGATCGCTCAGAGCAGCGTGCGCTCCGCCGCGATGAACATCGCCGATCTAGACCCGGCGCTGCGGGTGATGATGACTTTGTGCGGTCGCATAGACGCCGATCACATCGCTCCTCCCACCGTGTTTCAGGCCGCCCAGGGCCGGGTCACGCGCGTAGAGATCAATGAGCGCGATCCCCGCGTCAGGGCGCTGGCCGCAGACTCCACGATGGCCTCGTGCTTCCGGCCGGATGGTGTTCCGGGCCTCCTGCCCAACTTCAGCATGTTTCTTGCGGCGCACTGGGAAGGGTTGGACGCGGCCTGCGCCTGCGCCCTCTCGGCAGCCGGCCTCATGTCCCTGTCCGACCACCAAATCCTCGCCGCGCGAACCGCCCGCGCCGAGGAACCCGTCTCCTTCAACGATATGTACGCCGCATCGCTCTCTACCCTCGCCCGCGGCGGCAACCTGATGTGTACGCCATGACGATCTTTGAATCCCTCGACGACATTCGCCGCCGCTCGGCGGAAGCCATGTTGGGCCAGACGGGTCTCAATCATGCCGGCCTCGCCGATGAGATCCGGCGTCGTTTCTCTTCGGAGGATCCAAGCCAAGGGGGTCTGCTGCAAGAGCCGATCCTCGAGGCCGCCCTTCCCTACCTCGTCAGCGACAGCACGATGGACCAACTGTCCGGTGGGTTGCTGCAACCCAGCCTGGTCGCAGCATTGGATGGGGCCGATCCCCCGGAGCGCCGGTTTCGGCGTAGCCAGAAGCCGTTCGTCCACCAACTCAAGGCGTGGGAGCTCATCCGAGCCCAAGGTCAGGCCAATTCGGTGCTGGTCACCAGCGGAACCGGATCGGGTAAGACCGAGTGCTTCCTGGTGCCCATCCTAGATGACCTCGCGCAGCAGGCAGCGGCCTCCCCGCACCGCCTTGAGGGTGTCCAGGCCATCATGCTCTATCCGCTGAACGCCCTGATCGCGAGCCAGGAGGAACGGCTCAGGGCGTGGACCGCGCCCTTCGAGGGCAAGGTCCGCTTCGCCCTTTACAACGGGCTATTGCCCGATCGCGTGAAGGCCAGCGCCCACTTGCCGCGGCCAGAGTGTGTGCAGGATCGGAAGATGCTGCGGGAGTCCCCGCCGCCGATCCTCGTCACCAACGTCACCATGTTGGAGTACATGCTGCTCCGCCCGCAGGACCAGCCCATCCGAGCGAAGTCCCAGGGGAAGCTCCAGTATATCGTGTTGGACGAAGCCCACAGCTATGTGGGCGCCAACGCGGCGGAGATCGCCCTCCTGCTCCGGCGCGTGTGCCTAGCCTTCGGCGTCGATCCCGCAGATGTCCGCTTCATCGCGACCTCCGCAACCATCGGGGTCGGCCCGAACATTAAAGAGCAGTTGCGTCAGTTTCTGGCCGACGTCTCGGGCGCCCCGCTCGACCGCGTCCACGTCGTCGAGGGAAAGAGCCGGCGGCCCGAATTACCGGAACTCCACGACGGTTCTGACATCGATCGCGACCCGTTCGCGCACCTCGGCGGCCACCCCAAGGTGCGCCCTCTGATCGAGAGCATCTACGCGGGGCCCACACCGTGGTCCAAGGTCGCGGCGGTTGCCACCGATTTGGGATACAGCGCCTCGACCTTGGCGCTCAGCCTGGCGAACGCTGTCTCTGAGGCCGGGGACCGCCTGGTGCCGATGCGGGTTCACAGCTTCCACCGGGCCGCGCCGGGGTTGTGGTCATGCTTGAACTCGAAATGCCATCTGCCCAGGCCCGCAAACTGGCCGTTCGGCTCCATCCACCACCAGGCGGCCGAAGTCTGCCGATGCAACGCGCCCCTGTTCGAAGTGCTGTCCTGCGCCGCCTGCGGCGAGGCCTATCTGAGCGTCCAGGAGACCAGTTCGGATCGATTGGTCAGGCCTTTGACCGCCCGGGCCGTCGACGACTTCGCGCTTGATGCGGACCGGGACACCGACGAGGCGCAGGATGGTGATGATGACGCTGAAATCCCGCAGCCCATCGAACGCGGTGACAGGCGGCTGATCTCAATCACCCCCCATCGTGGACCCATGCGCTACCTCTGGGTGGAGGAACAGACAGGGCTGGTCCATGACCGCGAAGGGCCGGGGCTCACTCGGCTGTCGGCTTACGACTATGTCGAGCCGCACTTCTGTCCTGCCTGCAACACCCAGGCGCTCCCTGGCGGCGATCTACTTCGCCCGATCAAGTTTGCGGCGCCCTTTATCCTGGGCACGGCGACCCCGATCTTGCTGCACGGCGCCGCGCGGGCGCCAAACGCCGACGATCCAGAGTTGTGGAGCCACGACGTCGCCCCGCCCGTCGCCGGCCGTCAGCTGCTGTCCTTCACGGACAGCCGCCAGGGCACGGCGAGACTGTCGGCGAAGCTGCAAGTCGCCTCCGAACGCAACTTCGTCCGCACCTTCATCTACCACGCGGTCCAAGACGCCCTGAGCACGGGCGGCGACTCGGCGGCGATCGCACAGAAGGCCCAGGAGATCGCCGAGCTGGAGCGCCTTGCGGGAACCAGCCCCACCATCGACGGCCTCATCGAGGGTTTGCGGAAGGACCACCAGGCCCTGCTGAATGCGGGCCTTACCGGCATTCCCTGGGCCAGACTCGTCGACCAGCTTGCAGAGCGACCGGAAGTGCGGGTGTGGATGCAGGAGGTCTGGTCGAAGCGGGATCCGACTCGCTTCGACAACGTCCGCAGCGTGGCAGACTTTCTACTCCTGCGGGAGTTCGTCCGCCGTCCGCCCCGCGCCAACGCGCCGGAAACCATGGGCCTAGCTCGGTTACGGTTCGAGGAAATCGACCGCATTCCCGACGCCGCGACGCCCACGGTATGGATTGACCTCGGCTTGGATCCGGCCGATTGGCGTGAGTTCCTCTACCTGCTCGTGACCTTCATCGCCCGTGGGCGCTCAGCGATCCGTGTTGCCCGGGAAGTCCTCCATTGGATTCCACCGAAAGCGTCGCCGCGGGAGCTCCTTCACCGTCCGAACCGGCGCCTGGCACCCTTCGAGGTGCGCTGGCCGGTCTATGGGCCAGGGGCCCTCCGGCGGCTTCCCATGGTCGTCATTCTGCTCGAGCAGGTGTCGGACCGCTCGATCGACGATCCCACCAACCGGGAACTTTTCAACCGTGTTTTCGACGCGGCCTGGAATAGCTTGTCGCCGCTCTTTGCGCAGCCCTCCGCGGCGACCCGGGCACTGGACCTGACCAAGGCCTACGTCGCACCTCTGGTCTCTGGCTATCTCTGTCCAATCACGCGGCGGGCGCTCGACACCAGCTTCAAGGGTTTCACACCCTACGGCGCGAAGGCGAGGGGACGGTCGCCCGTCGCGGCCGAGCCGATCGCGTTTCCCACCCATCCACTACCCTTCTGTGGGTTCGCGCAAGATCTTCCGCCAGCCGAGGCGAAAGCGACCATCCAGACTTGGCTGGATACCGATCCGGCCATTGCGCGGATGCGCGGGCTTGGGGCCTGGACGGACGTCGGCGACCGCATTGCGCAGTTCTCGGATTATTTCCGGTCGGCTGAGCACTCCGCCCAGCAGCCGCCGTCGAAGCTTCGCCGCTACGAGAGCGAGTTCAAGGCGGGGGAAATCAACGTGCTGAACTGCTCGACGACCATGGAAATGGGAGTCGACATCGGCTCGGTCTCCCACGTGATGATGACGAATCTGCCGCCATCCATCGCCAATTATCGACAGCGGGTCGGCCGCGCGGGTCGACGCGGCCAAGCCATGTCCCTGGCCTTCACCTTTTGCCGCGATCGGCCTTTGGAGCGCGAGGCCTTTCGCAATCCGATCAAATACCTCAGCCGGAGCATGGCCGCGCCGTCGGTCGCGCTCCAGAGCACCGTGGTGGTGCAGCGCCACGTCAACGCCTTTCTGTTCGCGGCCTTCGTCCAGGAGCGTGGCGCGAACGCCCTCAAGATGGAGGCCGGACCGTTCTTCGGATGCGAAGAGGGAGTGGGCGTGGCCGAGCAAGCCGATTGCCCTGCCTCATTCTTTGCGGCGTGGCTGAGAAATCCGGCCACCGCCGACCGTTTCGCCCAGGACCTGCTGCAGCTCACCAAAGGATCCTTCCTTGAGGGGGATGGTGGTGTGTTCGAAATCGCCGCCGCTGCAATCGAAAGAGCTCGAGACGCCTTTGTGAGCCAATGGCGGGTCGTTCAGGAGCTCGCGGCCGGACGGGGCGACGACAAACCGGCGGCCGACAACTTGGCCATCCAGCTGAAGCGGATGTGCGGCGACTACCTGCTCGGCGACCTCGCGGGCCGGGGCGTGCTGCCTGGGCACGGGTTCCCCACCGACGTGGTGCAATTCGTCAGCCGCCAAGACCCGCCGATTCCTGGGGAGGAGCACACCGAGGAGCGGTCCCGCTTCAACGCCTTCCCGCAGCGCAGCCTCGACATGGCTATCCGGGAATATGCTCCGGGGTCCGAGGTTGTTTTGGACGGCCTGGTCCACCGATCGGCCGGCGTCACTTTGAATTGGCGCCGGCCCGCGGATCCCGACGGGGTTCGCGAGGTCCAGGCGCTGAAGCACCGCTGGCGCTGCAACCGGTGCGGCGAGGGCGGCACGACCCAGAATCTCGACCTCAATAATTTGAGTTGTCCGGCCTGCCACGCGACCAATGTGGAATGGTTCGAGTTCCTCGAGCCCGCGGGTTTTGCTGCGGACCTCAGGGAAAAGCCTCACGCCGACGCCGACGTCATCACCTTCGTCCCGCCGGAGCCGACCCGTGTTTCGGCGCGGGGAGCGCCGTGGCTGTCGCTGTTCGACCCGGGCCGCGGGCGCCGCCGCGCCGACCCGGATGGTGCCGTGTTCTACTGCAACGCTGGACCGACGGGCCAAGGCTACGACGTCTGCCTCTACTGTGGCCGGGCCGATGGTTACGATCCCAGCCAGCCGCACCGCCCCCTGATCGGCAAGTCAAACCCGTGCGAGGGTTCGGGTAAGCCCTTCGCGCGGAAAGATGGGCTTCGGCTCGGCCACGAAATTCGAACCGACGTTTTCGAGTTCCAGCCTGCCGGATGGCCGGAGCGCGGCGGCGCCCTCGCACTCGGCATCGCCCTACGAGAGGCTCTGGCACGTAGGCTCGGGGTGGACGCCGATGAGATGGGCATCTCCGCGGAACCCCGTCTCGATGCGATGTCAGCGGAGACCATGTCGATCCTGCTGCACGACAAGGCGAGCGGTGGGGCCGGGTTCTCGGTCAAGGCGCAGGAGCTCTTCGCCGACCTCATCGTCAGTGCGGAAGAGATCTTGAACTGCCAGGTCGAAGGCTGTGTTCGGGGCTGCCCCGCCTGCGTCCTGATCGGCGACCTCTCCGACGATGAGGTCGACCGACTCGATCGCCGGCCCGCGCTCGACCTGGTCCGTCAACGCCTCCTCGCCGACGCCGCACCGTCGGATGAAGATCGCGTTCGAAGCGATGCACGCTTCAGCATCGATACCCTCGACGAGGTCCGCGCCGCCCTTGAAGCCGGCGGCGATCAAGCCGTTCTCTATCTCTCCGGCGACTTCGATCCGGCGAGCCTCGACGCTTGGCCCGCGGCCGCCTTGGTCAGACATTGGGCCGCGCGGGGCCGGCAAATCATTCTCGCCGTCGAACGGGGCGCTATCGACGCGCTGAATGGCGCCCAGCGCTTGCAGCTGCGCGACCAGATTAATCGATGGGGCGTCACGCTCGAGGAGGGCGACCAGTCCTCCTTCCTCAACGGAGCGCGCTTAATAGCCGAGGTCCGACGCCCCGGCGGATCGGCTTTGGCCTTTGCTTCGCGGGACGCCAGCGCTGTGGCGGCGTCATCCACGTGGGGGGCACCTGGCCGCTATCCGATCGTTCGTTTTGAGGCCCCCTTGGCCTGGCGTGGCGTCCCGGTCGACCTCTCGCGCCTTCGCGAAGGCCCTGGCGCCGCCCTGGTCGACATCCGCACCGAAGTGAACGGGCCGATCTCGAGCTTCGGCGAGCGGCTGGCGACCATGATCGATCAGATGATCACCGGGCTGGGTATTTCTCTGACCGACGAACTCGTCGAGATCACCTATGAGGACCGCTATCTGAAATCCCCGGCGACGGTTCGCCTGTGCCTGGACACGTTCTCCAAGCTCAAGCGATCCGCGACCGCGCCAGTCCCGGTGCGGATCAACACCTTCCAACTCGAACCTTCCAGTCGGCCTATGCAATGGCTGGACAGTGATTGGCGACGGGAGGACGACCGACTGTCGACGATGAAGCTCTATGGGACGGCTCGCGGGCTCAAGGTGGATGTTCAACTCACCCACCCCGAGCATGGCCGACGACTCGCCCTGCACTTTAAGAGCGGGCGTGTGGCCGAGGTGCTGTTCGATCAGGGTTTCGGTGCCTGGCGCAACGATCGCGGTGTGGCGTTCGACTTTTCGCGGCCGGTGGCGGAGCAGGCAACGCGCCTAGCGATTCTGAACTGCGGTGTCCGGATTCCGCCGGGCGCTCGCACCTATCTTGTCGCAAGCGTCCGCTGAGGGGCGCGGAGAGCCAGCCGCTCCGCCGCCCTTTCAGCTTGGGGCGCGCGGCCGTGATGACATCAGCGCCGGCCTGGAAGTTCGAAAGCTTCCCACCGACCAGGCGAATGAAGGGCCTCGGCAGCCAGACCGGTGGTGGGGTCATGTCCCAGCGCCGATGCTCAAAGCCGACCCTTTCAGCGCCCCCGAAGAGTCAGGGCGGAGGAACCAAGTGCGCCAACCTGGCCACCCGCGAGCAGACCTTCCCAGGTTCAGAGAAGAGTCAGACCCGGGCTTTGAGCCTCGCTTTGCGCTGTCCGAAAAACGCTGGTTATCGCCTCACTTTCGAATCGAGACCCCTCCCCTAGCTTCACCTGAACGTGAGGTGTCCGAAAACTGTGTCGCGAAATCAAACGTCGGCCCTTAGTGGCTGGCACGGTTTTTGGGACAGTGAGCGCATGATCATCGGCCACGCACGTCTCGATAGCGGATAGACTCCCGACCTTCCGACCTCCCGGTCGATGCGCTCGCTGCCGCGATGGGGCGACATCCAGCGCGCTACTTCATCTGCGTGTCGCGAGTCCGAGCTCCACAACTGGTTGCATCGCAGAACCCTTTCGGCTCAACTGCCGCTGGGCGGAAATGGGGACCTGATGCAGCCGACGACAGCCAACTTCGAGTTCCTGCGCAAGCAAGGGCCGCAGCTGGTTCGGTTGGCGGCGCAGGCCGAGCACTACTTCCTCACCGACCCGAACACGACGCTGATCAAGCTGCGCCAGTTCGCGGAGCTGCTGGCCAAGGAGGTCGCGGCGCGGACGGGGTCGCTCAGGTCACCCCCTGGGTCCTTCTCCGAGATCCTCGGTGAGCTCGGCCGGGGCGGCTACGCCGCGCGTCAGGCGCTGGAGCTGTTCCACTACCTTCGGGAGTTCGGCAACGACGCGGTCCATGAAGGCCGCGACGACTTCGCCACCGCCCTTGGGGGGCTGAAGGTCGCCCGCGAGTTGGGGGCGTGGTTCGTCCGGGCCTATGGCGGTGAGCCCAAGCTCACCCTTGGACCGTTCGTGCCGCCGCCGCCGCCGGCCGATCCTACCGTCAGCCTACGAGCTGAGCTGGAGCGTCTGAATACCGAGGCGGACGCGCACAGGAGCGCCGCCGAGATTGCGCAGGCTCGCGCTGAAGCGCTGGCCCACGAGCAGCTCGAAACCACCGAGCGCCTGCGCCTGGAGGCCGAAGAGCGCCAGGTCTGGCAGAGGCTGGCCGAAGAGGCCGAGGCCGCCGCCGACCAGGTCAGGGCCGCATTGGAGGCCACCCAGAAACAGGCCGAGAAAGCCCCGCCCGCCGAGCTCGCCAAGTTCGAAAAGGCAGCGGAGGCGGCCGACAGCGTCATCAACCTGGACGAGGCGGCCACCCGCGCCATCATCGACCAGCAGCTCCGCGCGGCGGGCTGGGAGGCCGACACACAGGCGCTGCGCTACGGGAAGAGCGCTCACCCCACCAAAGGCCGCAACCTCGCCATCGCTGAGTGGCCGACCGCCAGTGGACCTGCCGATTACGCCCTGTTCGCAGGCCTGACCTTAGTCGGCGTCGTTGAGGCCAAGCGCCAAGCCCGTAACGTCATGAGCGTCCTGTCTCAGGCCGAGCGCTACGCCGCCGGGATCGACCCCGGCGCGGCCCATCTGCACGCGCGGTCGCCCTGGGGAGAGTTCAAGGCCCCGTTCGTCTTCTCGACCAACGGCCGACCCTATCTGAGGCAGTTGGAGACGGCCTCCGGCATCTGGCGGCGGGATCTGCGGCGACCCACCAACCCGGCCTCAGCCTTGATGGCTTGGCCGTCGCCTGCGGGTCTTCTGGAGCGCCTGGAGGCCGACCAGGAGGCGGCCGAGGCCGCCCTAGAGACCCAGGGCTTCAACTTCGGATTCGATTTGCGGCCCTATCAGCGACAGGCCATCGAGGCGGTTGAGAAGGGGCTGGCCGAGAACCGGGCGCACATGCTGGTCGGCATGGCCACCGGCACCGGCAAGACCAAGCTGGCCATCGCCATGCTCTACCGGCTGATCGCCGCTAAGCGCTTCCGCAGCGTCTGCTTCGTGGTCGACCGCAGTGCCCTCGGCGAGCAGACCGAGCGCGAGTTCACCACCACCAAGGTGGTCGGCGGTAAGGCCTTCGCCGAGATCTTCGGCTTCAAGGGCTTAGGCGATGTGACGCCTGATCCCGAGACCCGCATCCACATCTGCACCATCCAGGGCCTGGTGCGCCGCACCCTGTTCGCCGACGATCCGGCCGACGCGCCGACGGTGGATCAATACGACCTGATGGTCATCGACGAGTGCCACCGGGGATACCTGCTGGACCGCGAGATGTCCGACACCGAGCTCAGCTTCCGCGACCAGGACGACTACGTCTCGAAATACAGGCGCGTTCTCGACTACTTCGACGCCACCAAGATCGGCCTGACCGCCACCCCGGCCCTCCACACGGTGCAGATCTTCGGCGAGCCGGTGTTCCGCTACTCGTATCGGGAGGCGGTGGTCGACGGCTACCTGATCGACCACGAGCCGCCGATCCGCATCAGGACGGCCCTGTCCGAAGGCGGCATCCACTTCGTGGCCGAGGACGAGGTGACGTTCGTCCACGCGCCCACCGGCCAGGTCGAGCTCTTTAAGCTGCCCGACAACCTCGATTTCGATGTCGAGCAGTTCAACCGCACGGTCATCACCGAGCCGTTCAACCGGGCGGTCGCTGACGAGCTCACCCGCCACATCGACCTTTCCGAGCCCGACAAGACCCTGGTCTTCGCCGCGTCGGACGCTCACGCCGACATCGTGGTCAAGGCGCTGCGCGAGGCCTTCCGTGAGGCCCAGGGCGACATCGAGGACGCGGCGATTCGCAAGATTACCGGCAGCGTCGACCACGCCGGCAAGCTGATCCTGTCCTACCGCAACGACGCCATCCCCAAGATCGCCGTCACGGTCGACCTGCTGACCACTGGCGTCGACGTGCCCAAGATCACCAACCTGGTGTTCCTGCGCCGGGTGAACAGCCGCATCCTCTACGAGCAGATGCTGGGCCGGGCGACACGACTGTGCCCGGAGATCCACAAGGAGACCTTCAGGATCTTCGACGCCGTCGACCTCTACAGCCGCTTGCAGGAGCTGACGGAGATGCGGCCGGTCGCCGCCGATCCCAAGCTGACGCTGACCCAGTTGCTGGAGGAGCTGGCGGCCGTCGAGGAGGCGCGCCACCGCGCCGACCTGCGCGACCAGATCATCGTCCGGCTGTCGCGCAAGCTAAAGGGCCTCTCAGCCGAGGCGAGGGCGAAGGCCGAACTGGCGGCCGGAGAGACGCCCGAGGAGACCTTGCAGCGCTTCCGGGCCAGCTCGCCGGGCGAGCTGGCGGCCTGGGCGAGGGGGCGGCCGGGACTTGGCCCCGCGCTCGACTGGGAGACGGCCGGCGGCGTGCCGATCCTGGTGCCGATCTCGACGCACGATGACCGCGTCATCGACGTCAGCCGGGGTTACGGCGAGGGCCAGAGGCCTGAGGACTATCTCGACGCCTTCGCGACGTTCGTGAAGGAGAACATCAACAAGATCGCCGCCCTGGCCACGGTGGTGCAGCGCCCTCGTGACCTAACCCGCGCCGAACTGCGCGAGCTTCGGCTCCAGCTCGACGCCCAGGGCTTCACCGACGCCAGCATCCGTCGCGCCTGGTCCGACGCCAAGAACGAGGACATCGCCGCCTCGATCATCGGTTACGTCCGTCAGGTCGCCCTCGGTGATCCGTTGATCCCCTATGGCGACCGGGTCAAAGCCGCCGTCGACACCGTGGTCCGCAACGGGACTTGGACCGAGGTGCAGAAGCGGTGGCTTCACCGTATCGGCGAACAGTTGCAGAAGGGCGTTGTGGTCGACCGCGAGGCGTTGGATGACGAGCCGTTCAAAAAGGACGGCGGCTTCCGCGCGATGAACAAGCGCTTCGACGGGAAAGTGGAGTCGGTCCTGTCGGACCTGAGTGAGGCATTATGGCGAACGGCGAACTGACCAAGGGTCGGGTTACGACACAGGACATCGTCCAAAAGCTCTGGAACCTTTGCCACGTCCTGCGTGACGACGGCGTCAGCTATCAGGAATACGTCACCGAGCTGACCTTCCTGCTGTTCCTGAAGATGATGGAGGAAACCGGCCGCGAGGATCGCATCCTGGCCGGCTACCGTTGGAGCGACATCGCCGGCCGCGAGGGCGTTGACCAGCTCGACCACTACAAGCGCGCCCTGCTGGACCTCGGCAAGTCGGGTGACCCGGTCGTGCAGTCGATCTTCACCGACGCCCAGACCAAGCTGCGCAAGCCGGCCAACCTCAAGACCCTGACCACCGCCATCGACGGCCTGGACTGGTTCTCAGCGCGCGAGGAGGGCTTGGGCGAGCTCTATGAAGGCCTGCTGGAGAAGAACGCAGCGGAGAAGAAGTCCGGCGCGGGTCAATACTTCACGCCCCGGCCGCTGATCGACTGCATCGTGCGCCTGATGAAGCCCCAGACCGGCGAGGTGATCCAGGACCCGGCCGCCGGCACCGCAGGCTTTCTGGTGGCCGCCGACCGCTACATCAAAGACCACACAGACGACCTCTACGCTCTGACGCCGCCCCAGGCCTTCTTCCAGCGCAACAGCGCCTTCGTCGGCATCGAGCTGGTGCCTGACACGCACCGCCTGGCCCTGATGAACTTGATGCTGCACGGCGTCGAAGGGCCGATCACCTTGGGCGACAGCCTGACCCCCGACGGCGAGGCCTTGGGCAAGGCCGACCTGATCCTGACCAATCCGCCGTTCGGCACCAAGAAGGGCGGCGGTCGGCCCAGCCGGGCCGACTTCTCGGTCACGGCCGAGACCTCCAACAAGCAACTGGCCTTCGTCGAGCACATCGTCCGCGCCCTAAAGCCCGGCGGCCGGGCGGCAGTGGTGCTGCCCGACAACGTGCTGTTCGAGGACAACACCGGAAAGCGCCTGCGCCAGTGGGCGATGGAACTGGCCGACTTGCACACCGTCCTGCGCCTGCCCACCGGCATCTTCTACGCCCAGGGGGTGAAGACCAACGTCCTCTTCCTGACGCGCGGTGCGACGGATCGGGCCACCACTAAGGGCGTCTGGGTCTACGACCTGCGGGCCAACATGCCGGCCTTTGGCAAGACCCGCCCGCTACGCTTGGACGATTTCGCGGCCTTCGAGGCGGCCTATGGTGACGACCCCAACGGCGGCGCGTCGCGCACGGACGAAGGCCCCGAGGGGCGCTTCCGCTACTTCGACCGCGCCTACATCACCGACCGTAACGACAACCTCGACATCGCTTGGCTGCGCGACGACAGCGACGCCACCGAGGACGACCTCAGCGACCCCGAGGACATCGCGGCGGCCATCCTTGGCCACCTGCGGGCGGCCTTGGCGGAGGTGGAGGCGGTGGACGCCGAGTTGGCCGGCGAAGAGGCCATGTCTGCGGAGGTAAAGGCGTGAGCGAGCTGCCGGCTGGCTGGATGAGCTTGGCGCTTGGAGGGCTGGGCGATTGGTTTGGTGGAGGCACCCCAAGCAAGTCCAATGCTGCCTTCTGGGGTGGGGATCTTCCTTGGGTGTCGCCTAAAGACATGAAGCGCGCGCGGATTGATGACGCCCAAGATAAGATTACTCGTGCCGCTGTTCAGGGTTCTGCGACCAGCCTTATTCCGGCGGGGGCTGTGCTGATTGTTACCCGAAGCGGTATCTTGCGCCACTCTTTGCCCGTCGCCGTGAATACGCGCGAAGTTGCGATTAATCAGGATCTAAAAGCACTGGTGGTAGCGCCTTTTGCAGAGCCTGATTTCATCGCCATGCAACTGAAGTCGTGCGCTCAATCCATTTTGGCTCGGTGCGCGAAATCGGGGACCACCGTCGACAGTGTGGACTTCGACTTGTTGAAGGCGTTCGAGCTCGTACTTCCGCCGCTCGCCGAGCAGCGGCGGATCGTAGCAAGGCTCGACGCCCTGACCGCCTGCACGGCTCGTGCCCGCGCCGACCTCGACCGCATCCCCGCCCTCGCCGCCCGCTACAAGCAGGCGGTGCTGGCGAAGGCGTTCAGCGGGGAGCTGACGGCGGAGTGGCGGAGGGAGAACCCAACGGAAAACACAGGCGAGGTCTTACAAGACCAGCTCCTCCAGCAGCGGGCGAAGCGCAGGCAGGCTGAAGGCATCCGGAGCGCGGGTGCGAACCGAAGCGTTCCAACCGATGATCGTACTCTGCCGGCCCTCCCGCTAGGGTGGACTTGGATGACTTTCGATCAGTGCTCATGGGACCTCACCGTTGGACACGTTGGCCCAATGAAGGACCGTTACGTGCCCAACGGGATCCCCTTCCTGAGGTCGCTGAACGTCAAGCCCAATGCAATCTCGCTCAAGAACCTTGTTTTTGTGTCGGCGGGGTTCCATGCGGAACTCAGGAAGTCACAGCTCTCGGCAGGAACGATTGTTGTGATCAGGACCGGCGAGCCAGGCGTGGCAGCGGTCGTCCCGGAAAGTCTTGATGGAGCCAACTGTTCCGACCTCGTGATTTGCCGTCCGGTGGAGGGGCTCAATCCGCACTTCGGAGCCCGATACATCAACAGTGACTTTGCAAAATCTTTTATTCGCGACACACAGGTCGGCGTGGCGCAGCAGCATTTCAATGTCGGTGCGATGAGCAAGCTGCCTGCGCCTGTTGCTCCAGCGCCGGAGCAGGTCGAGATCGTCCGCCGCATAGACCATGCCTTTGCCGAGATCGACCGACTGACCGCAGAAGCTGCCTCCGCTCGTCACCTGTTAGATAGGCTGGACCAGGCGATGCTTGCCAAAGCTTTCCGGGGCCAACTAGTCCCCCAAGATCCCGCCGACGAGCCTGCCAGCGCATTGTTGGATCGAATCAAGGCGGAGCGCGAGGCGGAAGACGGGAAGCCAAATAGCCGCGGCGGACGAAGGCCAACTAGATCGAAAGAGCAAGCCATGAACGAAAAGCCGCTATCTCCGCGCGAACGTGTTTTGAAGGATAGCGAAAACTGGCCAGCGCTTGGGCTGCCATTTGAAGCCATCGCCGCGCGCAATGCGATGCCCCATGACCAACTGCGCGATACCCTGTTCGAGCTACTGGCCGGCTCGTCCCCCACTTTGCAGCAACGGTTCGATACCGACGCCGAACTGATGATGATCAAGCGGATCGCGGCATGAGACTCCGACGTCTCCAAGTCACGCGCGCATCAACGTGTGGCGGCCTGCTAGATGGCGCCGACATCAGGCTCGGGCGCGCGGAGACAGTAAACAAAAATGAACTGCTGGAGCCGCTTTGCCTGTTGGGTCCGAATGGCTCGGGAAAGTCTCAGTTCCTCCAGCTGACGGCCGAAATATTTCAAGCGGCCTGGCATGCGCACGCTCCGGATGAAGAGCGGGACTCCGCCAATGCTGATGCGATCTTCGAGCTGGAGTATCTCATCAGGCCGAGCAAGGGTGACGCGTACGCCATGGTGAAGCTATCAAGGGCGGCTAAAGGCAAGGCTGCCGAGCCGATCGAGCTTGCTGTTCAGAGAAACGGGGAATGGGTCCCAATCAAACCCGGCACGGCAGAGTTTGGGCGGCATTTGCCGTCCTTGATCATCGGCTACACATCCGGTGATAACGAAACTATGAGCCTGCCCTTCATGGTTAGCCGGGCTGGTTACGCCAATTCGGTCGCGAGGGCCGCCCTAACGAAGTCTGCGCCTAAGAGGCCACCGCCCGATAACCGAGTATTGCTGGTCGACTACGGCACCAATCTCGAGGTGTTGTTCGCTAATCTGACCATGGCAGCGCCAGAGGTACGGAGGGATATCCTCCAGCACGCTCGACTCAGGGATATTGCATCCTGTCGGTGCATCATCAGGCTCGCGCATCCGGCAGCTCCAAAGGCTCCTGCTGCCGCAAAGAAGGCGGGAGGGCGAAAGGGTATTCAGCTAACGGAAGAGCTGGAAGCCATCCTTCAAAAGCTCCGGCGGTCCGCCACCTGTTGGCAGTGTGACGAGAAGCACGAAATCTATACATTTGACTACTTCATCGACGCTTCCACGCGCCAGGCCCTTTCTCACTTCTTTGAGAATGCGCTCGACCTCTACCGGGCTCTGCACAAGTTTGCTTTGCTCAATGATCTCGTGATCCCAAAAGCCGCGCGAGAGCGCATGCGCAAAGCGGTCAGGGAGCGCCGCTTCGCAACGCGGCTGCCGGAGCCCCAGCAGGAAGACATGGTCTTCGCGTTCGAAGAGGTCCGGTTCCATCCGCATTCTGAAGCGGCCGACGGAACACCCGTTGACTACGTCGCCTTATCAGATGGCGAACACCAGCAGTCCCTTATCCTTGGGCTGTTTTCGATGATAACGAACCACAACGCGTTGTTCCTGCTCGATGAGCCCGAGTCGCATTTCAATCCCCAATGGCGAGTCCAGTTCGTCAAACGCTTGCTCAGTCTGCATATTGAGCGCGGCGAGCAAGATGTCCTTCTCACCTCGCATGCGCCGTTCGTTCCGGCGGATATACCGCGCGAGCAGGTGCTGATTTTCAAGCGGAAGGGCAACACGATTGAGGTCGCCAACCCCGAGATCGAAACCTTCGGCACCAACTTCGACCGCATCCTTGAGAATTGCTTCGAGATAAGACCTCCGTTGTCACAGCTTGCCCGCGACGCGATCGAGGAGCTGCTCGATAGCGATGACATCGGCAAGCTGGAAGCTGCCCTCCCAGAGCTTGGCGCCTCAGTAGAGAAGTCCTTCGTGGCCGACCATCTGCGCCAACTCAAGAAGGGGCAGCCGACCTAGTGCTCTTCTCGTATTCGCCAGCCGGCTTCCACGACAATTGGCTCCACGAGAGCCTGATAGAGACTCTGGCCAACGATATGGCCCGCATAGACGGAGGGTTCGCTCCAGATGCTTGGCCTGAATGCATTGAAGAAGCCCATCGGGAAGTTCTCCGACCGAAGCATGGCCTGCGGGATCGCCGCGCCAAGCTGCTGGAACGCTATGCTGCCCTATCAGCCGCGGATCGGGCCCAAGTTCGGGAGGCGATGAACAGGCAAAACGCGCTTCCGGCCATATTCGACGATGGCTTACCTTGCGTGAGGTTGGGTGACCTTCCCGATCAAATCCGTGCTCAGATAAAGGACCTCTTTGAGTTTGCGTTTGGCCTGCTCACGAGCTTGGGCTTGCGCGACGGAAACTACAAGAAGTTATACGAACAACTCGAATACAAGGTCTGCGCCTTCTGTGGAGTAGAATTTCTGGATGCTCCCGGCCAGAAGCGAGAGGCACTCGATCATTATCTTAAGATTTCGGACTACCCGTTTGCAGGCACCAATTTCCGAAATCTTTCGCCTATGGGCACGAAGTGCAACTCGCGGTACAAACTAAAGCAAGACATTCTTTTCGATGCCGTAAGCGGCGACCGCCGAGTTTGCTGCGACCCTTTTGGTAGCCCGACACTCATCCTGTCATTGAACGACAGTCACCCATTCAAGGGCCCGCGTGTGAACCTTGTCACTTGCCCGGACTGGGACATCAAATGGGTAGGTGGCGATCCTGGAAAGCTAGAGACCTGGGAAACCGTCTTCGGCATCTCGGAGCGGTACCGCGAGTCCTCACTGAATCCGAATTTCCGGAGTTGGATTGACCACTTCTGCCAATGGGCAGTCCGTAAGCCAGTTGCCAGCACGCCCGATCTGCTGCGTGACCTGCTTCACGAGTTCTCCGACGTCGTTGTCCCTGAGGGATTTGCCGACTCGGCGTTCTTGAAACGAGCAACGTTTCAGATGCTGGCGGGTCAGTGCGATAGCACGGAAGAAGGACTCAGGCTCTTTGAATGGTTGCACGAACAGATCGAAGAGCGTCGTGCGCTAGCTGCTTGAAGATGAAAACCGCCCGAAGGCGGACCTTCCTAAGGTGGCCTAGGAGTCAGGTCCGGGCTTGGACGCAACTCTCCAATGTCTGAAGAGCGCTCGCTGTCGAACGTCGATCGAAGTCCCCTGCCCGCCTGTTACCCATGTTGCATGTGAATGGACCGTGGCGAGAAGCGCCTCAGAACCTTCTGTCGGGAGCGTTCCGAGGCAGCGAAAAGTTAGTCGCGGATTTTGGAGTCAGTTTCGGCGAGTTTGGAGTCAGTCGTGGGGTTTGAGGTCTGCGCCCTTGCCGTCGAAAGGATGCGGCTGATGGTCGGTTCACTGACGCGGTAGAGCCTGGCCATTTCAGCCGCCGACTTACGTCCAGAGATCACGTTCTCGACGACGTCCGTGCGCTGCGCCGGGGAGAGTTTTGGGCGGCGTCCACCGATCCGTCCGGCGGCCCGCGCCTCGGCCAGGCCGGCGTTGGTGCGCTCGCGGATCATGGCGCGTTCGAACTCGGCGAAGCTGCCGACCATGTGCATCATCATGCGGCCAGCGGGCGTCGTCGTGTCGATGCTTTCGGTCAAGGATCGGAAGCCCGCGCTGGCGGCGTCGACCTTCTCCAAGATGTGCAAAAGGTCTTTTAGGGAACGGGATAGACGATCGAGCTTCCACACCACGACGACATCGCCAGACCTCAGCTGATCGAGCATCCGATGCAGTTGGGGCCGGTCCCATCGGCCACCGCTGGCCGCCTCTTCGAACAGGCGCTCGCACCCGGCGTCGGTCAGCGCGCGCTTCTGCGCGGCCGTCGATTGGTCGTCTCCCTTGGACACCCGCGCATAGCCAATGAGCATGGTGATCCTTTCAAAAACCGGTTGCCTTTCAACCGAGTTATGAAATAGGTTTGCGAAAGATGCTAGTCCCTGCCCTGTCTACTTGTGCGCCGCCCTTTCACAAACGGCCGATTGCGCTTTCGGTTTCAAGGGGTAGGAATATATTCCTCCATCTCGATTGGCCAGTCGGTAGGGGTGGTTGTGGTCAAGAGTTAGGAAAATATTCCTATACCTCTATCGCGACGATTGGGGGTAGCGACACCTGCAATACGAAGGCGCTGTTCATCCAGGATCCGGCCGAGGCGGCTTTGGACGCGATCTGCAAGCGGGTCACGGTCGCCGACTGTTCCGACAGACGCCTGATGATCAGCCACTGGGGAACGCCCCTCTCTTACCGGACCTTCGATAAGAACCGGAAGGTTAACGCGGCCGACACGTTCAAGGCGTTGCGAACCCCCCTGCCCTGGCCGGCCAATCCTTTACAGAGCCATTGCTTTGCGATCGACCCGTTGCGGCCGAGCTGAGATGATCGTCGCGTCGATAGGAAAATATTCCTACATCACGCCCCTGGCGGATTCTTGCCCTTGTCGACGATGCGGCGGCTCATCCAGCGCCCGTCCGAGCACGTTCCAGCCGGGCCATGGCGTAGAAGATCAGCAGACTGGTCACCACCAGCACGACGGCCAGGGCGAGCATGGGCGCCAGGTTGCTGCCGGTCGCGTCGCGCACCATCGGCACCAGGTTCTGGGCGACGAAGCCGCCGAGGTTGCCGATCGCGTTGATCGCCGCGATGCCGGCCGCGGCGCGAGAGCCGCTCAGGAAGCTCGGCGGCAGGCTCCAGAACACCGGCTGGGCCGAGAAGATGGCCGGCGCGGCCAGGCACAGCATGGCGAACTTCAGCGCGGGACCCGGCAGGATCACGCTCAGGACCAGGGCCAGGGCGCCCAGCAGGCACGGTCCGGCGATGTGCCAGGCGCTGGCGCCGTGGCGCGCGGCGTGGCGCGGCACGAACCATAGGGCCACGGCTACGAGCAGCCACGGGATGACATTGATCAGACCGTTGACGCTATTGGAAACGCCGAACGACTTGACGATGGTCGGCAGCCAGTAGCTCAAGCCGTAAGCGCCCAACGGCATGCCGATATAGAGGCTCGCCAGCAGCAGCACGCGCGGATCGAAGATCGCCTTCCAGGCGCCACGATGCGCATCGACCGCTCCGCCCCGCTCCATGTCCAAGACCCCGGCCAGCCAGACCCGTTCAGGTTCCGGCAGCCACCGGGCCTGGCTCGGGCCGTCCGGCAGGCGCCACAGAACGTAGGGCGCTAGCAGCACGGCCGGAACGCCGGTGACCAGGAACACCCACTGCCAGCCCGCCAGTCCCAGGGTTCCGTCCAGATCCAGGAGCAAGCCGCCCACCACGGCCCCGACCGCGTTGGCGACGGCGCTGGCGATCATGAACAGGCCCACCATCCGCGCGCGATGCGCCTGCGGATACCAGAGGGTCAGGACGTAGAGCACGCCGGGGAAGAAGCCCGCCTCGGTGACGCCCAGCAGGAACCGCAGGACGTAGAACATCGTCGCGTTCCGGGTGAAGCCGAGGGCCAGGGTTACGAGACCCCAGGTGAACATGATCCGCGCGAACCACACCCGGGCGCCGACCCGGGCCAAGATCAGGTTCGACGGCGCCTCGAACAGGAAGTAGCCGATGAAGAACAGCGACGCGCCCAGACCGTAGGCCGCTTCGGTGAGGCCGAGGGCATGGACCATGTCGAGCTTGGCGTACGAGACGTTCTGCCGATCGATATAGGCGATCAGATACATCAGACAGAACAGCGGCATCAGCCGCCGCGTCACCCGTCCGACGGTGGCGCGTTCCATGTCGATGGACGGATCAGGCATGCGATGACCTCTGGTGGGTTTTCGCGCCCACGATCCGGGCGGCGTGACGGGGCGGAGCCGTGGACTCGCGCTCGATCAGAGCGTGTCCCAGCACATAGTCCGCGGAAGCCTCGGCCGACGGTTCGGTCGATCGCAAGGCCCGCATCAGCCGATCCAGGGCCACGGCCGCCATCTGCCGCACGGGCTGGCGCACCGTGGTGAGCGGCGGCCAAAGCGTGGTGGCCACGGTCGTGTCGTCGAAACCGACGACGGTCAGGTCGCGCGGTACGTCAAGGTGTCGGCGGTGGGCCACCGATACGGCCGCGGCGGCCATGTCGTCGTTGCTGGCGAAGATCGCGGTGGGCGGCGGGTCGGAATCGAGCAGCTGCTCGGCGGCGCGCAGGCCCGAGCCGTAGGTGAAGGCGCCCTGGGCCAGGACGAGTTCGGCCCCCTCGACCGTCGCGATCGCCGCGCGGGCGCCCTCGAGGCGCTCGGCGCTGGCGGTCTGGTCGGGGTTTCCGGCGATGAAGCCGATCCTTCGGTGGCCGAGATCCAGCAGGCGCTGGGCCATGGCTCGGCTGGCCTGGCGGTCGTCGATGCGGACGTTGATCGCATCCGCCGGCGGACGCCCCGCGGCGACGACGGCGACGGGCAGGTTGGCGCTGCGAAGAATGTCGCGGACGACAGCGGATTCGCCCAGGGGCGGCGCCAGGACCACGCCGTGGACGCCAGACGCCAACAGCTTCTGCAGCTCCTGCGGTGTCGGGGCCTGGCCCTTTTCGCCCCGCAGCAGGATCAGCCGGGCCCCGGCGCTGGTGGCCTCCTCGAACACGCCGACCAGGAAGTCGCTCATGAAGGCGGCGCTGGGATTGGAATAGATCACCCCGATCCGCAGTTCGCCGGCCATGACCAGGTTGCGGGCCGTCAGGTTCGGTTCGTAGTTCAGTTCGCGGATCGCGGCCAGGACCGCCAGGCGTGTCGTTTCCCGGACGCTGGCGCCGTCATTGATCACCCGCGACACCGTCATGCGTGAGACGCCCGCCACGCGAGCGACATCGACGATGGTGGCGCGCCGCGCGCGGTCTGGCCTGCTCAATGGATAACTTTCTGAACGTCCGCCCACGATGCGGCGGCGTGTTGGTCCGATGGTCCCCGCCGCGGTCCGGCATTTGATCCGAACCGCGGCCAAGGCGCCAGGGCGGCGCTAGAAGCTGTAGCGCAGACCCACGTGGTAGAACCGCCCCAGAAGGTCATAGAGCGCCGGATTGGCGTCCAGACCGGTGTTGGTCTGCGGCGACGGCGTCGGATCCTTGTTGAACAGGTTGGCGACCTTGAAATAGGCCGTCAGTCCCTTTTTCACCTCGTAGGAGCCGCTCACGTCGACATAGGTCGCGCCCTTCATCTGGTTGTAGTCGATCGTCGGATAGTTGTTGTTATCCGCCGCGCTTCTGCCGACCGGGCAGGCGCCGGCGGCGCACTCGATGTACTGGCCGCCGATGACGCCGTCGCTGAACCAGCGCTCCTGGAGGCTGAGCATGAAGCGGTCGGAGCTCCAGGTCTGGACGGCCAGCACCTTCCAGTCCGGCGTGTTGCCCGAATTCTGGCCCGCGGAATCGATAACCGAGCCGCCGGGGAAGCCTTGATTGGTGACGTACTTGTGGACGTTCGTCGCCAGGGCGCGCAGGTCGAAGTGGCCCGGCACGCTGGGGATGTCGAACCGGTAGCTGGCCTCGATGTCGTAGCCGCTGGTCTTGATCGAGGCCAGGTTGAACACCTGGGCGTTGACGTAGGCCGTCGTGCCGGCCGGCGGGGCGAAGTTGAAGCTGCCGCAATACTGCGTCAGGCCCGCATAGCAGAAGTTGACCACCTGCTGAGCGCTCAGGCTGGAGATGCCGCCGTTCAGGACGATGTTGTACCAGTCGACCGAGACGCTGAAACCGGGCAGCCATTCGGGGTTCGACAGCACCACGCCGAGGCTGGTGTTCTTGGCGATCTCGGGCTTCAGGTCCGGGTTGCCGACCACGTTCTGGAGCACCAGGATCGCGCCGCCCGAGGGGGCTCCGGGCGGGGGCGTGCCCGTGGAGGGAATGGTGAAGTTGGGGATCGTGGTCGTGACCGGCGCGGCGAACAGCTCCGACAGGTTGGGCGCACGCACGTCGCGCGAGGTGACCGCCCGCAGGCGGACGCCGTCGATCGGCGTGTCCCAGGTTCCACCGACCTTCCAGGTATAGACCGTGCCGGAGGTGCTGTAGTCGGTCCAGCGGCCGGCGGCGTTGAGGTTCGCCTTGCCGGCGGTCTCTGAATTGACCAGCGGCAGGTTCACTTCCAGATAGGCTTCCTTGACGTTGTACTTGCCGGCGCCGGAGTGATAGTTGCCCGCGTACCAGTTGTTGCCGGCCGTGTTCAGCAGCGGATCCGCCGGATAGTCGGTGGTGTAGGGCGAAGCCGTCGAGCCGTCGCCGTAGGGATCGCCCTGGACGTGGTAGGCCTCGCGGCGATACTCGGCGCCGACCGCCACGGCCACGGGGCCCGCCCAACCCTGGATGGGCTCGCCGCTGAAGTTGATGCTGGCGACGTCCTGTTTCTGCACCGAATGCTGGTACGGGCCGTCGCCGGGCTCGATGTACTTCAGCGCCGCGTCGCTAGGCCGCTGACCGCCGAAGACATTGATCGGCGCGCAGCCGTTGGCCCGGGCGACGGGGTCGGAACACACGATCTGACCGTTGACCAGAACGGCCTGAATGGCCGCCTTGTATCGCGGCACCAGCATGATGTCGTTGACGTGGATGTTCGTCGTGTTCTCGCCGTGGGTGTAATAGGCGTCGTAGTGCCAGTCCGTGCCGAAGGCGGCGAACTTGCCGTCGGCCCCGATCACGCCCCGATACTGCGTCCGCGTCGGATGCACCGAGATGTTCCTGGGCAGCAGGGCGTTGCTGGTGCCGAAGGTGAAGCTGGTGATGCCGTTGTTGGCGCAGGCGGTCGCGACCGAGGCCGGCAGGTAGGGGTTGGAGCACTGCATCGTCAGGCCGGTCGTGGCGCCGCCCGGATTGGGCTGGTTGGCGGATTCGACGCGGGCGATGTTCAGCGTTCCATAGATCTCGTTGTTGTCGTCGATGTCGTAGGCGACGCGGCCGTAGCTGTTCATCCGCGTGATTTCGGATTGCAGCGACGTGCCGATGCCGACATTGCCCGACAGGTCTCCGCCCACGCAGAAGCCGCCGGACGAGTAGCAGTTGCTGACCGTCCCGGCGGCGTTCTTGGCCGGCACGCCGTTCGAGCCGTACTGGAACTGGAACGGATTGCCGGACAGGTCGAAGGCGGTGCCCTGCAGCGGGCCGGCGCTGATCAGGCCGTACTTGGTGTACTGATAGGCCTGAGCGTGCTCGCGGTAGAGATATTGCGGCGAGCCGTCGTTGGTGACGCCGCGATTGACCAGGGTGGCGGTCGTGTACCAGTCGCGGCTGCCGGGCGCGTCCTCGCCGAAGCCGCCGGCGGGAACGCCGTCTTCCTCGTCATATTCGCCGCTGAGCTGGACGTGCAGGCGGTCGTTCAGGAAGGCCTTGCCGCCGGCGACCTGCAGCAGGAACTGCTCGTTGTCGCCATAGGTCGTGACCCCCGCCGAGACGTTGGCCTTGAAGCCTTCGAAGCGCTTGTCGGTGATGAAGTTGACCACGCCGCCGACCGCGTCGGAGCCGTAGGAGGCGGACGCGCCGCCGGTCACGACGTCGACCCGCTGGACCAGCAGCTGCGGGAACAGGCTGATGTCGGGAACGCCCGTGATGTTGGCCGGCACCACCCGCTGGCCGTCCAGCAGGGTCAGGGTCCGGATGGGGGTCAGGCCGCGCAGCGAGAACGAGCTCAAGCCCTGCTGGCCGCTCGAGGTGCTGAACGTTCCCGTGGTCGCGCCCGTCGACCCCTGCAAGGAGGGCAGCTGGGCGATGGTCGTGAAGACGTTCGGTTCGGCGTTGCGCTCCAGATCGGCCTGGCCCAGGGCCTGGGTCGGCGTGGGCGCGGTGAAGCCGGTGGACCGGATCCGCGAGCCGGTGACGATGATCTCGGTCAGGGCCGTGGGCTCCCCCGCCGCGGGGGGCGAGGCCGTCTGCGCGCCGGCCGATCCAGCCGATACGATCGTCGCGACCGCGCTCGTCGCGAACAACACGTTCAAAAAGGGCGATCCCCGTCGCGTCCGACCTAAAGCACTCATCCCTGCAGCCTCCCGTTTTTCGTTGAGTCCATCTGCGATGGTCTGTCGCGAAGCTGTCAGACAAGTGCGGCGCTAACCATTACGACCATGGTCGTAGGTCGGCTGATCCCGTGCTCCGACATGGGCGGCGTCGAGGGCGCGCCGGCGCCGTTTTCGGGCGCTCGGCGGCCGCGAGATCCGGGGCCTACGGGCGCCGCACCGCGTAGAGCGCATGGTGGGTCAGGACGAACAGCGTCTGCCTGTCAGGGCCGCCGAAGACCAGCTGCAGCGGTCTTTCGGGAACGTCCAAGCGCCCCAGTTCCCGGCCGTCCGGGGCGTAGACGAACACCTGGCCGTTGGCGACGTAGACACGCCCCTCCCCGTCCGTCGCGACGCTCTCGCCGCCCCGATCGGCGAAGGGCTTCAGATCCGTGATCGCGCCGTGCTGTCCGACCAGACCGCTGTAGGTCTTGTTTTCCGAGCTGTTGGTGACGAACACCCGCTGCCCCGGCCTGGCCGTCGTGAAGCCGTAGGTGTCGAGGGCGTCCGAGAAGCGCAGGCCCCGGAAGTCCGACGGGCCCTGCTGGAAGACGCGATAGGCCGGCAAGGCCAGACTGCCGTCGGGAGAGACGTATTCCTGGGGCTTCGGAAGCGCCATGTCGCGGGCGAACATCTGCTCCAGGGTCGTGAACTGATAGGTCTGGAGATTCAGCTGATCCTGGAATTCGCCGTTGTTCCACCAGTTGACCGGCAGCACGGTCGCCGCGCCCGAATGGTCGGCGGCCGGGGTCGGCGCGATCACCGTGACCTCGGTGTCGGGGCTGCCCGGTTTGAAGCTGTAGACCGACCCGTTGCGACCGTCCGACGACAGCACCAGCAGGTTTCCCGACCTGTCGACGGCCAGGTTGACGGGGTCCAGCGTGTTGTCGCGGACGATCGAAAGCTTGCGCTGGTCCGACCAGCTGTAGATGCGCTGGTGACGGCGGTCGGCGAAGTAGAGCGTTCCGGCCGCGTCGACGGCGCCGCCGCCCAGCGAGTAGAATCCGTCGCCCAGCTTTTCCAAGCGGGCGCCGGCGGGATAAACGGACGCCGCGACCGGCGGCGGATCGGCCGGCAGGTCCAGCACCGCGAACTGCCGCTCGCGCACCTCCAGTCCGCTGGTGACGTCCTGGACGGCGTTCTCGTACGGATACTTGCTCAGGCGCAGGAAGGTGGCGCAGCCGTTCTCGTCGCAGAGCCCCACCCCGCTTTCGGCGTTCACCGCCACGTTGCGGAACCGGATGTCCTGGGAGTTGTAGATCCTGGCCGCCGCCGGGGCCGGCTTGCGCGTCCGGGTCACGCGATAGGCATGGTAGTTGGCGACCAGGACGTCGCGGGAGTCGCGGATTTCCAGCGAGACGGTGTCCTCGCCCTCCCCCGCCTCCTCCTCCGTCTGCGGCGCCAGCAGCTCCCAATTGGCGACCCGGTTGAGGCTGATCTCCGTGCGCACATGGTGCTCGACCGAGGTCTGGTACATGTGTCCGGGCGTCTGGGTGTCGGAGATGTAGACGCCCGAAGAGGCGTAGGTGCTGGGGCTCCAGAGGTTGGCGAAGGTGCCGCCCCCGCCGTTGGTCACCCACAAGCTGGGATACTGGCCCGCCCAGCGCTTGGCCGGGTCGGCGTCGGCCGTCCCGTTGGCGTTGTAGGGGACGATCCGCGTCCCATCGTAGAGGTCGGTGCCGTGCCCGCCCTGGAACTTGACGTCGTCGACCAGCGAGGTCTCGCCCGCCGTCCACAGCAGGGCCGTGGCGCGCGGATTGACGCCACCCGTGTTGAGGCCAAGTCCGGAGATGATGTTGTCGCCCTTGGCGGCGGACTCGACCAGCGCCTTGGGCGCGCCGACGCCCTGATAGCCCGGGGTGCGATCAGGCAAGACGATTTGCGTGAGGCTGGGATGCAGGCCGATCAGGACCGTATCCTGTCGCAGACGCAGCGTGTTGGTGACCAGGTAGAAGCCGGCCGGGAAATAGACGACCCGATGGGTGTCGATGGCGCGCTGGATCGCGGCGGTGTCGTCGGCGCTGTTGTCGCCCCTGGCGCCCAGCGTGCGCACATTGATCCAGTCGGCCATGGCGGGCAGAACCCGGATCGCCGGCGCGCGCGGCTTCGGCGGCGCGTCGAGAGCAGCGGCCTTCATCTCCGTCTTGTAGGCGCCCATCTGGCCGAGGCCGGGCAGCGTCAGGCCGTGGGTGAAGGACGTGACGCCATAGGCCCGGCCCTTGCCCGCCAAGGTCTTGCCGCTGTCGCGGAAGCGGGCGAAGGTCGGCGCGTTGACGGCCACGGCGTTCTCGAAGCCGACCTGGGTATAGACGCTGGCTTCGTTGGAAATGATGACGCCCGCCTTCGAGACGTTCTCGAAGCGGACGTCCTTGCCCCACAGCCAGTCGCCATAGCCGCGGTCGATCTCGATCCCCACCGGCGTGTCGCGCATCGCCACGTTGACGAGGGTCAGCCCGGCCTCGTGCTCGCGGATCGCGGCGTCGCGTTGCCCCTCGAAGGTCGAGTCCAGCAGCACGAAGCCCCAGGCCGGCGAAGTCTTTTCGGCCAGGACGCCGTAGCGGCCGCCCTTGAAGTGGAGGTCCTCCGCTTCATTGGCGACCTGATACAGGCCGGCCAGCCCCGAGCCGATGTCGAAGTCCATGTGGCTGAGATAGGCGTGCTGAGCGGCATGGAAGCGGATCGCCGTCGCCGCCGGATTGCCGCGACCGATCTTGAAATCGATGTTGCTCATCGCCGAATAGAAGGTGCCGGGATTGGCGTCCGCGATGTCCTTGTTGAAAGGGACGCTCCCGGGCGGCGGGAAGGCGGCCCGGCGCGACGGGTCAGGCTTGGCCCCCGCGAAGATCACCATATTGGCGACCCCCTTCTGGAAACCCGGCGTCCCGTCGCCGAGCAGGATCAGCGGGCGGGTCGCGCCGACTCCGAAGACGCGCACGCCGGGCCACAGGAAGATGGTCTTGCTGATCCGGTAACGGCCCGAGGGCAAGAACACCAGGCCTCCGCCGGGCTTGGCCGCGGCCGCGTCGATGGCCGCTTGGAGGGCGGCGCTGTCGTCTGCGCGTCCATCGCCCCTGCCCTGCGCCACGATCGCGCGCGGATCGTCCGGCGCCGCGGTGAAGGTCGAGACCGAGGCCGTCGCCGGAGAGCCCGTCACCAGCAGCACGACGAACGCCGCCATCCATCTTCCAGCCCAGCCTTGCATTTCAAACCTCACAAAAAACGTCCCGGCGCGAGGCCGGGACTAGTCTGGGGGATCGTGAGCGTCTCATCGGACAGGAGGCGGGTGATCCACGATGGGGCTCATTGAAGTGTCTGATCGGCGCGCGTCACGGCGTCACCGCATAGAGCGTGTGATGGGTCAGGACGAATAGCGTGCGCCGGTCCGGACCGCCGAAGATCAGCTGCAGCGGCCGCTCGGGCAGGTCGATGCGCCCGATCGGCCGACCATCGGCGGCGTATTTGAAGATCTGGCCGTTGGCGACGAACACCTGGCCCTCGCCGTCGACCGCGACGCTCTCCCCGCCCCGGTTGGCGAACACTTTCAGGTCCGTCAGAGCGCCGCCGGGATCGATCTTGCCGCTATAGGTCTTCCCCTCGGACTCATTGCTGACGAACACGCGCTCGCCGAGCCTGGCCGCTATCAGGCCATGGGTCTGCAAGGTGTCGGACCAGCGCCAGCCGACGTGGTCGGGCGGACCCTGCTCCCACACACGGAAGGCGGGCAGAACAAGGCTGCCGTCGGGCGAGACGTACGCCTGGGCCTTGGGCGCGCCGGCGTCGCGGGCGAACATTTCGGCCAGGGTGGTGAAGTGATCCGTTGACGGATCATATTGATCCTTGAACTCGCCGTTGTTCCACCAGTTGACCGGCAACAGCGTCTTGGCGTCCGGACGCGGTGTCGAGGGCGTCGGCGAGATGATCGTCAGCTGGTCCTTGGGTCCGTTCGGATCGATCGAATAGACCGTGCCTTCCGGACCGAACGAGGACAGCACCAGGAGCTTGCCCGAGCGATCGACCGCCAGGTTCACCGGGTCGAGCGCGTTGTCGCGCACCACCTCCAGACCGCGCGCCGACGTCCAGCGATAGATCCGCTGGAAGCGCTTCTCCACGAAGTACAGCGCGCCGTCCGCCCCAACCGTCGCCCCCGAGATCGACCAGAAGCCGGTCTCCAGCTTCCGCACCGTCCCGTCGCCCGCCGAGGCGGCCGGCCAGGGCTGGCCGGCGACGTCGAGCACCGCGAACTCCCGCTCGCGCACCTCCAGCTTGCGGGTCTTGTCCTGGATCGCGTTCTCGAACGGGAACTTGCTGGACCGCAGATAGGTCCCGCAGCCGCTCGCGCCGCACAACGCGACGCCGCTCTCGGCGTTGACGTGGACGTTGCGGAAGCGGATGTCGGACGCGTTGAACAGCTTCACCGCCGTTTCGGCGGGATGGTAGGACCGCGTCACCCGATAGGCGTGATAGTTGGCGAACAGGATGTTGCGCGAATTGCGGATCTCCAGCGAGACGGCGTCCGGTCCGTCGCCGACCTCCTGTTCGGTCTGCGGGGCCAGGAATTCCCAGTTCTGGACGTTGTCGAGCACGAACTCGTTGCGCACATGGTGCTCGACCGAGACCTCATAGATGTGGCCCGGCGTGCTGGTGTCGGAGATGTAGAAACCGGCCGAGGCGAAGGTGTTCGGACTCCAGACGTTGGCGAAGGTCCCGCCGCCGCCGTCGGTCACCCAGATGCTGGGATATTGCCCGTCCCATCGGCCGTCGGCCACCGGATCGCCGCTGCGCGCCTGGGCCGCGCCTAGCGACTTGCCGTCCATGGTCGGCGTGCCGCCGCCGCCCATGATCTTGACGTCCGTGACCTGCGAGCGCTCGCCCGACCGCCACAGCAGCGCCGAGGCGCGAGGATTGATCCGGCCGGTGAACAGCCCGATGCCGGACAGGACGTTGTCGCCGCCCCGCGGCGTCTCGATCATCGGCGCGACCGCGCCGACCCCGGCATGGCGAGGATTGTTGTCGGGCAGAACGAGCTGGGTGATGGCCGGATGCAAGCCGACCAGCACCGTGTCCGGGCGAAGCCGCAGCGTGTCGGTGATCTTGTAGAAGCCGATCGGCAGATAGAGCACGCGGTGGGTGTCGATCGCCGCCTGCAGCGCGGCGGTGTCGTCGGTCTCGCCGTCGCCGTTGACGCCCAGCGTCTTGACGTTGGTCCACGCGCTGACCGGCGGCAGCGGACGAATGGCCGGCTTCATGGCCGCCGGTGACGCGGGCAGCGCGGTGATGTCGGCCTGCGTCCTGTATTCGCCCATCTGGCCAAGGCCCGGCAGGGTCAGGCCGTAGGTGAAGGACGCCACCCGATAGGCGCGCCCCTTGCCCGCCACGGTCTTGCCGCTGTCGCGGAAGCGGGCGAACACCGGGGTGTCGGACGCGACGGCGTTGTCGAAACCCACCTGGGTGAAGACGGTGTCTTCGTTGGAGATGACGACGGCGGCCTTCGAGACGTTCTCGAACCGCACGTTCTTGCCCCATAGGCTGTCGCTGTAGCCGCTATCGATATCGATGCCGACAGGCGTGTCGCGCATGGCCACGTTGACCAGCGTCAGGTCGACCTCGTGCTCGCGGATCGCCGCGTCGCGCTGCCCGTCGAACGTCGAGTCCAGCAGGGTGAACTGCCA